>Ga0207952_1000054_pt1 | contig 136875 bp, 209 predicted proteins | sample SubbioR12Aug_8Ca_FD_184831 | JGI IMG/M metagenome (GOLD analysis project Ga0207952, IMG submission 184831) | Serpentinite rock and fluid subsurface biosphere microbial communities from McLaughlin Reserve, California, USA - CR12Aug_8Ca (SPAdes) | ecosystem: Environmental > Terrestrial > Deep...
CGAAAGAGAATGCCAAAGTGGATCCACGATAGAGCTCAACATATCATGTCCAAGAATCCGGACATGAATGAGAGTACTGCGTGGGCTGTCGCCACCCAACAATCACACGCAGCAGGTAAATCGCCCAAAGGCTACGGAACGCAAGAGGGGCGAACCACCGCTAAAGAGAAGTTTCCTAAACGGAAGAAAGAATACGTGCAAACCGCCAAACCAAAAACAGCCGGTGCTGTGGACTTCGTACTGAACGCTGGTAAAGCGGTTGGGCGCAAAGTCACCAATGCAGATGCCGTCGCTGATTTGACGAAGCGTTTGGCCGAACAAGAAGCCCATATGACTGCGGTCAAGGGCACTATTCGAAACACCGCTCTTGTCGGCGGCGGAACCGCTGTTGGTGGAGGTGCTATCTTGGCAGCAAAAAGCGGACAAAATCCTGAAGAACCTCAGGTCAAATTCGCCACCGCTGAAGCCATCGACGGATACAGTTTGGCTGTCTTCGCTGGTTTCTCAGACGAGATGCAAAAGATTTCTGGTGCCGTAGGAGACGCCATCAAGCGTTTCGGCGGTCTGGTTGCTGGTGGAAACAAACTCGACGCGGTTATGGACGTTCCCACTACCGTCACGGAGAAAGTTCCTCGTGGAGCTATCGGACGTATGTTCGGAATGGCTCCCAAAGACAAGGTGGTAGAGACCACCAAACAGGTTGTGATGCCTGGAGTTGGACCCCGTGTCGGCTCTGGTATTGAAGCCCTGAAGAACCCCGCAACCAGACCAGAAGCTCTCAAGGTTCTTGGAGCTCGAGGCGCGGCTGGAGCGGGTGCTGTTGGAGCTGGAGCAGCCGTCAGCCAGAAACACAAAGAACACACCAACGAACGTCTCGGGCGTGCGTACATGGCAGGCGCCAGAGATATGTATGCACAGAACCCGGGATCGTAGATGATCGACCCTATGCAGATGGTGAGCATGCGCGATGAACTGACTCGGATCTATTCCGAGCAGATCAAGCTCGCCAATATGTCTGGGGTACAAAACGCAAATCAAACTCCAACCCAAGCTGCTCCACCGCCGGCAGCATTGGGCACCATAAAGGTGAAGTCTCCTCCAAAAGGAGGAACTCTCGGTGGGACCAAGCCGACCTATTCTAAAGTCAACTCTGCTCCCACCTCAAGTCCTGCTGTTGGTCAGCAGAACCTTGCCTCACCGCCCCCAGTGAAGGCATAGGAGAATCAAATGAGCCTTTCGAACCTTCCTCTCCAAGACATGATCACTGCCGTCGTAAAGACGGCATCTGACCGTCTTGTCGCTTCGGGATCTACTGCCAACAAGATCAAGGCAGCCGCAGCGGATCTTTGCGAAGACTGCAATCACGCAGCCGACGCATGCATCTGCGAAAAAGAACCCGAGGAGAAGACCGCCCGTGCTTCCTTCACCGAGCCTAGCTTCGTCATGAAGTTGGCCTCGGCTTGCGACTTCATCTCGGAGAACGTCGACAACATCGCTCCCCCGAACCGCGGTGTTCTGGGAACGGCATTGGCGAAGCTCGCAGAGAATGGTGTATCTGTTCCTCCCACGAATCCAGAGGGAGCACTCGAGACCACGACGCCGGAGAACGGTGAACAGCAGTACAAGAAAGACAAGCCCAAGACCGAGGATGCCGCTGCATCGACGGCTGACAAGCCTCTCAGCGGAGCTCGGGATGGAGATGGAGACACGCAGGTCGATAACGACATGCACAGCGCTCCGGGACAGGAGTCGGGATCCGTTCCGACGGCAACCTATCCGGCAGATGGACCCTTTCACTCTGGTGGAAGCGGTGGAGAGAAGACCGCTGGTCGTCTCGGTGCGATGGCTGGAGCCGCCAAGCGTGGTGTCTCTCGCGTCGGCGAACTTCTCGCTGGTGGAAAGAAGATGTCGGCGGGTGGCACTGTCGGAGAAGGTACCCGAGTCGGCAACAAACGTGTTCTTCACTCGGTAGCCCAAGGCGGAGCTCATCGAAGTGAAGCGCTCAAGTCCGTAGGCACTCGAGCTGCTGTCGGTGGCGTGGCCATTGGCGGTGTCGGTGCTGGCCTCTCTGGAGGCAAGGGCAAGAAGAAGACCGCTGCCGAGCTCGCTCGGGAGCTGATCCTCAACAAGCTTGCTGGCGAAGACGTCATGCAGGCTAATATTTCGGCTGATGGAAGCGGTGGCCCACTCGTTGGTGACGGAGAGCTCGATGCCCTCCAATCTGACGATCGCGGACCCGATCCGAATGCCGGAAGTGGCTATGGAAACGATCAGCGTTCACTGATTGCTTCCAACGATGCCGCAATTGGCTACACGAAGGGCGATGCCAAGAAACCTCAGGGCAAGCAGATGTCCGAGGTCTTGACGGAGCCGGCGTTCAGCCAAGAACATGATTCGAAGCTGCGTGAGCAACTGCGGAATGCCGGCGAAGCCGGTGTGAAGATCGCAGGGGCTGCCGCGGTGCCCTTCCTGAAGCAGGCTGCTGCACAGGGAGTATTGACCCAGGAGACCGTCAACGCTTTCAAGGCACGTGTGAAGACGGCATCAGACCAAACGACGACGCAAGGATCTGCGGCTTCCGGTGATGCGGCTGTTTCGAAGTTGCGTTCCATGATGGACGCACAACGAAAGAGCAAGGCATCTACTGGAGACCTCGGTGGCGGCGGCGGGGTTTACTGAGTTCAGGACGGAACAGGAGAAAACAATGTCGATGACCAAACTGTCCAGCGACGATGTTCGGGAAACACTTGCTCAAGTGGGTCCTACTCTTCGTGCTCTGTCCGAGGAGAACTCGGAACTCAAGGAAAAGCTCGCCCACTTCCAGAAAATGGAACGTGTCGCGAAACTTGCGTCGAAGATGCACAACAAGGGTCTGAACCCAGAGACCACGATGGAGGAGAAAGTCGCTGCACTCATGCAGAGGGACAACCTCAACGTGATCGAAGAAGCCGTCAACATGTCCGCGCCTCAGATCAAGCTTGCGGAGGTCTCCGACCACCCAGGTAACTCCGTTGATGCAGCGTCGGCATTCGTGTCGGCAATCATGAATGGTTGAGACTTGGGCAACACCGCTAACCCCTGACTCGGAGAAATCTTCCACATGTCCCTTGCACCAAACTTCACCCTCATCAGCGAGTTGATGTCGGTACAGCGTCGTGACTTCGACCTTGCTGTTCCGGATCTTCTCAACCCAATCAACGCCAACCCACTACTCGATGGCGAGTGGATGAACCTGAACACCTCGTATCAGCTCCAGCGTGGAGCCGGTGCGTACACCAAGCCCTCGTGGCCGGTGTTCATGGAGCGTGGTCGTTACGACACGCAGGCCATCGGTAAGACGATGGTTCTCTTCGGCGGTTTCTACGAGGCAGAGACTCGTATTGCCGACCTGACCGGCCTTGCCATCGGAGACTTCCTCGAGGTCGACGATGTCACTGTCGATGCTCTCACCAAGAAGGGCCTCAAAGAGGCTGCCGGTGCTGGTCAGCACTGGATCGTGGGTGTCGTCACCCGACTTCCCGGAGGCGGTAAGGTCCGCTTCTGGCACAACGGCGGCTTCCAGATCACCATCTAATGAGCCCGGTCGCTAGACCACTCTGAAAAGGAAAAGGCAATGAGCGTACCGGCAAGAGTACTCAACGACACGTTCGTACAGAACCTCGAGACCTCGGAAGGTAAGGAGAAGAACGCACAAATCGGTGCGGTCTATATCCGTGACCGCCTGAGGGAGGTCTGCTACGTCGACAAGATCATTCCACCCGACCCGGTCACCCGGGCCGACTGCCAGCGGTCGGTGAACCACGACACCCTCGTCAAGATCGTCGATATCGAGCCCAAGTCTCGTGCGATGACCCTAACGTTCCGTGGTCAGCCCACTGCGAATCTCATCCGGGCACCCCGTGCCGAGGTCCCCTTCTTCACCGTCAGTTCGGAGAAGTTCGAGAAGACGGAGCAGGAGCTCCTCGCCTACGAGATGCCGATCACCAAGGTCATCGAGGATAACTCGGTCAAGGACCTCCAGGAGATCAAGGATCGCGAGTTCACCCGCCACATCGAGTCGGCGGTTCAGGCTCTCCAGACGGAAGCCAACGCTGGTGTTGCGACGGCTCTGAACGCTACCAACGTCAACACGGCGGCGGTTGTTCAGTCGTCCATCATCAAGGGTCAGGGTGCACTGACTCGCAACGTCAACGACTTCTTGGTGCAGCCGATCCTGCGCCCGGACCTCGTGAACCTCTTCAAGCTGCTGGACACGAACCGGCTTCGCTCGGAGCGGTTCCTCATGACCGAAGGTGACTACGACGATATTCTGTCGTGGACGCTCCAGGACATGGGCGACAAGATGCAATCCGAGACGATGGTCGACGGATACAAGTACAACGTCCTCCTAGGACGCAAGTTGATCCGTACCATCAAGACGGATATCCTTCGTGCGGGTAACGTGTACGTCTTCACCGAGCCCGAATTCCTCGGTAAGAACTACATCCTCAACAACACCAAGTTCTACATCGACAAGGTGGCGAACCTGATCACTTGGCAGTCCTGGATGGACATCGCCATCGCGATCATCAACGTCGCTTCGGTGCGGAAGTTGGAGCTCTACGGCGGATCGGTCACCCCGACCGCTACGGACACTGGCTTCGCGGCCAAGCTACCCGTTGCAGAGGATGCGCTGGGTGCGGTGAACAACAGGGTTGACAGCAGCCTCAAGTTCCCCAACGTCAGCCAGTTCTAAGCCCGAGCTTTCGGGGGAGGCCCTAGGATCGACCCCCGGTCCTGGGGCCTTCTGTTTTTTGTGCTCTCTATCCTGGAGGCAACCCGTGCCCATCAAGATCAACAACGTCTCTCTGGACCCTGCGTTCGCCATGAAGCGTCGCATGGCTTCTCGTCTTCAGATGGAACCGGTCATTGCCGGGGAGCGGCTGCGCCTCCGTCAGAGCCGAACCCTGACAGATGATCAAGTTGCTGCGAACGTACAGTGGCTGGCGGAACTCGAGCGTGGTGGTGTCATCTCCATCGAAAAAGATGGATCGATTCCACTCGACGTGCTTTTGCCGACCCCACCGCCACCGCCAGCTCCGGTTCCGGAGCCCAAGAAGGAGGAATTCGTTCTTCCTCCTGAGTCTCCACCATCGCCGCCAGCTCCTCCCGAGTCGGCTCCTTTGGCATCTTCTTCCGAAACACCTTCGACGGCTGCGGTTACTCAACCGCTTCCGAATATGGGACATCGGAAGGGTGACAAGAAGCAGGGTAGGTAATACCCATGCAGGTGCGAATCACAAACGTTACGGACGGACCCGGCAAGAAGCCGGTCGAAGCCCGTGTCTACAACAAGCGTCTTCGTCCAGGCTCCTGGATGGACGTGCCTGTTCAGTTCGTGGATGAGAAGGTCCGCAAGCTCGAACAGTCTGGTGTGATCGTCATCGGCAAGTTGCCCCCGTGGTACTCGGACTACGAGTCTCGTCGGAAGGTCCGCAACCTGACCGCTGAAGAAGTCACTGCGAACGTCGAGCTCAAGACGAATCACCAGAAGATGGTGGCCGCACGTCGAGCTTCGGCGCTTCAAGGAAAGATTGCTGCGACCAAGCCTGCTCCGGCAGTAAAGCATGAGCCGCCTGTGCTACCGCCATCTGACACTCCGGAGATGGAGGAAACCAAGGAGGACTTCCGGAGAAACCGCCCGCCAAAGAGGTGATCTATGTCGGACGGGGATACCCTGGGCGGATTCAATCCAGCCAGGAAAAGCGCGTATGAACAAATGGCTCAGGTAGTCCGCAACTTCACGCGGGACATGCCTGAGCTTAACCGTCTCATCCGTGGAGTGGAGAGCTCGAATCGGCTGATCTTCTGGGCAATTGATGATGCCGTAGAAGATTGGAACACCACACCTCCGCTTATTGGCCCCGTCAGTATCGAGAGTCATCCGGCTCGTCGTCTACTGATGCGAGGAGCGGTAATTCACCTCCTCGAGTCCGTAGGCCTTCTACAGACTCGCAACCACCTGACGTTCTCGGACGGCGGTATTCAGGTTGGCGTGAGCGACAAGACCCCACTCATTCATGCCTGGCTTCAATATTTCAAGAACGACTACGAGCAGAAGAAGCTTCGGCTCAAGGTATCGTTGAACATCGAAGCTGCTTGGGGCGGTGGTGTACATTCCGAGTATCTTTGGGTCAACGGTTTCTACGGAGGTTGGTAACTCATGGCTCTTGCAAATCATCGTCTTCGAATTTTCCAGACCGCCAAGGAACTGGAGACATTCATTCGTACTGATGCCGCTATCTTGACGATCGTTAGCATTCATCAAGACAACAGCGGCGGATATATCCTCATCTTCACGGTCTAAAGGGGGGAACATGGGACGCGAAAACTCATTCAAGATGTACGAAGAACCGATCCGCACGGAGTATCGCGAATCGGATTCTCGTGACATCGAGAACTTCTACGAGGGGCTTACCAATCGTAGGACCAAAGTCGCCCAACTCGGTGATGCTTCCGTTGCCTTCATCACGATGAAGAAGCATGCGATGGAGAAATGCGCCAAGTGCGGATCCACAATGATGAAGGAGAAATGCTCCAACGCTGATTGTGGTGAAGTGAAGATGGCTGGACTCATCAGCTCCGCTAAAGGCGTCGGCACTCGAGCTCTGAATGCGGTTAAGAAGAATCCTGCCATCACTGGAGCTGCTGTTGGAGCTGCGGGTGGAGCCATTGCTGGTGGCCCCGATCACCGTCTCAGTGGCGCCGCGGCCGGTGCTGGTCTTGGCGCCGCTGCTGGTCACGGAGCTGGAAAGCTGATGGCTCGAGGTGCTGCAAAGGCGGCACCGGCAGCAGCTGCGAAAGCGGCTCCGGCGGTAGAATCAATGGCGAACCCGGCAAACGTTGTTTCTTTGCCAAATCCAAACAAAACAGCCGTGATGCCAGCCAAGGGTCCGCACAACATCACCAAATCGTATGGTCCAGGAGAAGCTCCAGGATCTATGTCTGCCGCACCTGCTACGCCAGCACCGGCTCCGTCTGGTCCTACTCCTGTTCCCTGGGAAGCAGCACCAGGAACCGCTCGTGCTCAAGTACAAGCAGCGGCAAACCTGCCGATGCCAGCAGGAGCTCGTACATCGGGTCTCGCCGAACCCGGAAGAGTACCAACTATGCCTTCTACTCCTGTAGCTAAAGGCACGGCTCCTGGAGTGGCAAACCAATCTCCCGATGCTGTTGCAGCAGCGCGCCAGGAAATGATGGGTGGAACCCCCATGGGAGTTGGGCAGGCCAAGGGAACTGGTCCCGCTCCTGGATGGGTTCCTCCGCCCTCGAATAAAACGCAAGTCATGCAGAAAGCCGCGGCTTGGCTGCCCCCTTTCGTCGTAGCTGATGGTCCCTCGAATGCCGCTTCAAGCGGTGGGCTGTCGGCTGTGAAAGTAGCGTTCAAGATGCCGAAGATTCCTGCCTCGACCATCACCAACATCGTCGAGGAGATGGCAGATCTTGGTCGTCGCAAGCTGCAATCCGAACTGTCTGTTCAGGCAGAGAAGAGAAGGCGGAAGGAGAAGAACGCTTCTCCCTACGATGACACTTCGCTCATGGACATGAGACAGAGGGCAGCTGAAAAGTATCCAGAACGGGTGTCTCCTATCGAGGCAATCCGTACCGATTTCAAGAAGGCGTTGAAACTTCTCTCGGACAAAGTTCACGATCTCAGAACAGAACGAACGGATATCGCTTCTCCGAAGATTGCCATGCAGAACATCCTTCATCATGATGTTCCTCTCAACGCAAATGAGTTTCGAGCTCATCGAGAGAAGATTGCTGCCGAAGCCGGACTCGACATGAAGGAGATGGCTCAGATGGGCGGTATGCCCAAGACTCTGATGACTCCTAGAGGTGCCGGCTTTGCTGGTGCCGGAGCTCTCATTGGCGGAGCGATGGGATTTCTAGGTTCTCGTGGCAAGCCAGAGCTCGGTGGTAAAAGCAAGGTTGAGGTAGAGCTCGGAGCTGCACGCGATCGTCAACCCGAGAAACCCGATGGTATCGGCGCCACGATCGGAAAACACGTCACTAACATCCACGCCGATGTCGCAGAGCAGATGAGAAAGCATCCTGTTGTCGCTACTCTCACGGGTGCCGGCGTTGGAGCCGGTCTTGCTCTTCGCGTCGCTTCTATGCTCGGTAAGTGAGGAATACCATGGACAACTGGCTCGTCAAATTCGCATCCAAACAGCCCACTCAGATGACGCAGTTTCGTCAACAGGTGGAAACTCTTCCGCTCAACGAGCTCAGAGATTTGGTGGGTCCATCTCCAACAGGGAACGTCGACTCGTTCCAGGAGAAGGCGGCTTCTGCCATTCAAACTGGACGTCAGATGGCCCATCAAGTGGGTCCTCAACTCGTAGAGAAGACTGCTCAGGAAGCAGCAGAAGCACGAGCGATCTCTAACACTATCAGTGCTCTCTCTGATGAAGATGCCATCAAGGTGGCTCATGTTCTAGAGCACGGTTCCGAAGTCGAAAAGATCGCCGTTGTCGGTAAACTAATGCAAATGGCCGGTAAGGGACTCAAGGCCGTTGGTGGCTTCGCTGCCAAGCGTCCGGGTATGGCTGCCGCTATTGGTGGGGCAGGTATCGGTGCAATGATGGGTGGAGAAGGTAATCGCCTTGGCGGAGCTCTTGGTGGTGCGGCTCTTGGTGGTATGGGCGCCAAGATGATTCCAGGAGCTGGGCAGAAGATCAAGAATCTAGGATTCGGAATGGGTCTTCACGGTCAGGGAATGATCAACAAGGGCATGGCCAAGATGGCTGAAGAGGTCACTGGCCTCTACAAAGTCGCCTTTGGCCTCGCGGCCAAGTGCGGAGGTTTTGGTGAAGACACCAGCTGGCTGACTCAGTTCGAGGGTTCACCGCTTCTCGAACAGGCCATTGGTTTGGCCGAGCAAGAACTCCAGATCGAGATTCAAGGCATTCAGAAAGCGCAACAGCGTCAGCAAGAAAGCCGTGATGACGATTCGTGGACGCAGCGAGACATCATTGGTGCACGCAAGAAGCTCCTCGAACTCCAGCTTGTTTCTCAACGCAATGGTCTCGGTCAGCAGCAGGAATCCGAAGCGGCTCCTCCACAAGATCCACAAACACAGCCCCCACAACCCACTCCCAATCAGGGAGCTCAAGGACAGCAGCCACCTCAGGGTGTAGGTGGTCCTGGCGGTGTGCAGATGCCAATAGGTCAGCAGAAGCAAGCTTCCGCAAAAGTTGCTTCTCTCCCTTTTTCGGCACGTCGCTGAATACGGCACCGACCGCAGCGACGATTAAGACGGCGATTTCGAAAGCCTGGGAGCTGGAAAGCAAACCCGGACGTTCTACTGTGACCAAGCAGCTCTCGATGATCGATGGCCATCGTAGTCAGATCGCTGCGTCTGAGGGTGGTTCCGTTGATTCAGTTCTAGACCGTCACAAGAAGGTGAAGCAGAGCGTTGGTGACTCGATGAAGATCGCCATGCTTCCCATTCATCCTCCTGCGGATCCAGAAATCCAGCAGAAATGGCGTGGTCGTCCTCCCAAGATGAAGGATAGTACGTCGGTCATGGGTGCCATGGAGAACACCAACTCGATGTTGTCTCCTGCCTCTACAACGACGGGACCGACGCAATGAGGTTGAAGGTCACCAAATTATACGCTCGAAGCTTCGATCTCGATTATCTCGATCTCTACTGGGAGATCGAATCGTTCGAAAGAGCGCAGGACGTCATCACTGCCTACGAGTTCACGATCCTACGATCTGAATCTCCAGAAGGCCCATTCAACAAATTGGCTGGTCCGTTCAAGGATCAGTATCGATTCCGAGACTTCAGCCAGAACCTCCTCCACAAGTGGAGACAGCTCTACTACAAGCTCCAAATCCGTCATGTTCCAACTGACGAAACGGTGGATGCAGGAGTCTGCACGCTCGAGGCAGAGCCAGATCTGATTGCTCTCGAGATCCAGCGTCAAGAAGACGTCCTCTTTCGAGAGTTTGTTGGACGTCCGTGTTGGCTTTTTCCTGTTCGTATGTTTGGAGAGAAGTGCACGTGTTTCGATCGAGTCATGAACCGTCAGACTCACTCGAACTGCATCACCTGTTTCGATACTGGATTCATTGGTGGGTATATGACGCCCATCGAGATCTGGATGCAGATCGATCCAGACTCCGGTAATCCTCAAAACACCTCAATTATCGGCGAGATTCAACCAAAGAACACTTCATGTCGTGTTGGTCCCTATCCACCCATCAAGGCTAAAGACCTCATAGTCGAAGCCGAGAACAGGCGTTGGAAGGTGGTCACACAATCCGGAACAGAGAGACTACGAGCCATTGTTCACCAAGAGCTCTCACTCCACCTCGTAGTGAAGGGCGACGTTGAATTCAAGCTTCCAATCAACATCTCAGATTTGAGACGTACATGGGCGCAAGAAAGAAACTTCACTAACCCTCAACACGTCGACGACATGGACTACAAGGAGAGCGAGCTGCTGGATATCTACGACGGCAGCCCGCGAGGTGCCCAGTGATCAATCACAGAGCTTTATTAGATGAGCTCGTGAAGATTGGGGAGGATGCTGAACAAGGCTCTGCCAATCGTGACCGATTAGTGAGCGCCCTGAAGACAATCGGGCTCGCTAGCCTCGGTGCAGCCGCAGGACATGGGGCGGCAGGGCTCGCAGAGACTGTCTTTCCTAAGTTCATGCACGCAGCCAAACCAGTTCAACCTGCTTACGTCAAAGCGGTTCAGATCGGTCTTCCCATATTGGGTGGTTTGAGTTTGAGTTTAGGGAACAAATACCGAGAGAAAGTCACTCAAGGAATCTCCGGTAAATCACCCAATGACCGCCGATCGTAGTAGCGTTCCGAGCGTACCTAGCCCTCAAGGTTTTGGTGAAGACCCGTATCTCTACTTCACTAAAGTCTACCTGACCTATCTCCAAGGTCTTTTTCGTCAATTCCCATCCGGCAGCTTCAAGTGGTCGGATAATGAAGAAGACACGGAGATTATGATTACGGACCAATCCCCGATTCCTCGGGACCGTATCGAGCAGAGGCCGGCTTTGGTGACCTCCCGTGGTCCTGCTCAGTTTGCAGGGATGACCTTGGACCAACTTCGAAGTGTTGACCGTCGAACCGGAACTCGTGAGCATACGGATCTTGTGGCTTGCACCATGACGATCAATTGCATCGCCAAGACAGGTCTCGAGGCACAGCGCCTTGGGTGGATAGTTCAGCGCCATCTCGGAATTGCGAACGGGAAACGACTTCTTCAGAAAGCTGGGATTCACAAAATCTCAGACAATATCGGCTGTAGTGCAGAAACCCCTCCCGGCGCATTGGTCGCACCAGAACCAACTATAGAGATGGTCAACGTTTGCGTTACTAGTCCCTTTTTCTTCCAGTGGACCGAAAAAGTGACACCTCTCGACGCTGCTACCTTCGAAGCAGCAGAAGTGTATATGCAGGCGAACCTGCATCCGTTACCACTAGAGGAAGAACTGACGAAGGCCCGAGAATCTACGATCTACAACAGAGCTCCAACGATTCGTGGAGTTCCGATTACGGGGCAGGCTGTTTCACTCGACAACCCCATCAAGACCAAGGTCAAGATCTAGTATGAGGAGCATTTAAGATGGCCGAACTTCCAAGACCGGGCGTCGAAGTCATTCAGCAGTTTCAAGCTGCTTCACCGACTGTCCTGAACCCCACACTTGTTCCGTTCGTAACGGGACCCGCAAAAGAAATCGTCGAGTTCCTGAACTCAGACGGTTCCATCAACACAGGTGCCAAGCAGGGTACTTACGAGCAGCTTCCACAGGTAGTTGCCCAGAGTGCCTTTCCCTCCCCACGCAGCAACATTGCTGAAGTGAATGTCGAGGAAGGTACCATTGAGGCAGCTATCCTATTCGGAGGAAAGCTCTCTCAGCTCGATCGCGACCCCGGCTCTGCCTTCTTGGTGGGCTGGAACAATGCTCGTCGTGCGGCCTATCGTTCTCCAGAAATCACTGGTGCCGGACTCGCTCTCGACGGTTTGACTCTTGTCATCGCCATCGACCAGACGGTTCGTCTGAACGTACTCAGCGATATCGCTATCACCTTCGCCACAGTCGGAGGCGGTAACCTCACCGCTGCACAGATCGCAGACCAGATCAACGATGCCGTTGGTGAAGACGTCGCCTCTGTCATCGAAGTCGGTGCTAACTTCCGTGTTCAGATCGCCTCGACCCTTTGGGGAGCTGGCTCTTCTGTCACCATTCGTGCCGGCGGTTCTGCTAACGCTCTGATGGTATCCCTCACCGACTCGGTCGAATACCGTGTGGAGGCCGCAGGCTTCTACGCCCAAGATCAGGTCGATAACACCACTCTCTCGCCGTACATTGTCTGGAGTCGGGGTGTTAAATACCTCGACGGTGTTGCTACCGCCTTCGGAGTGGCCCTGGCTGCCGACGCCAGCTTTGGTCAGATCTACCTCGACTCGAGCGACGTTGAAACCTACGAGGAAGCTCAGGCTTCGAACATCACCTTCACTGGTGGCGGTTCAATCGATCTCAAGGTCGGCGATTACTTCGTTGTGGATGGCGTTCGTCCGAACACGTCCGCTGAAGTCTCTCGTGTGGAGACGACTCGCTTCAAGCTTGGAATCATTAACACAGCGCTCTCCACGTTCGATGACGATGGGGATATCCTGACTGCCGTCTACGACGACAGCAAGGTCAACACTCTTCTCTCCAGCGTCCCATTCTCTCCGCACTATGCGTGGTTCAAAGCCCGTAAGCTTGCGGGAGAGAATGTCGCTGCCACCGCAGCAACGATGACCGGCACCAAGCTGGGAACTCCTGCAACGGTTGCAACTATCCTCGGCGTCGGTGCCGGTGCTGGTCCATTCGCTCTTGCTGGTCTGACTCTCAAGACCACACTCACGCTGGATGGAGAAATTCAGGACCAGTATACCTTCACCTTCACAGGTGGACCCTTCGCCGACATGGCAGCCGTTGTTGCGGTGATCGATATCGATGGGATTGTGGCTTTGGACGCTTCCGGCCAGCTCCGTCTATCGACCACAAGCACTGGTGCTGATCAGGCTCTGAGTCTAGATACTGGATCATCCGCAGCAGCCGTTCTCGGATTCGCAGCTCTTCCGACCTCTGATATCGGAACTGATGTCGAATTCAAAGATATGGCTGCTGTTCTGACAGGTGCAGCTCAGACTTTCGCGTTCACTGGAACGATCGGTCATACCCTTCTAGTCGATGTATCGACCGATGGGGGGCTCACCTATCCAGTTACGAGGACCTTCACGCATGATGCGGGGTCGATCGGTCCTCATGCCAACATTACCGCTCTTATCGCTGCTCTCAACACAGCAGCTCGATGGGATGGCGGTGTTTTCCCAACCCAGTTCACGATCACGAACACCGGTAACCAAGTCGTTATCACCTCTACCGCAACGGGCGGTGGTGTGGCTCTTCGGATTGGTGCTGCTTCTACCGGTATCTTGCCGGGTGCAACAAATGCCCAGCTTCAGTTCGCTGCTAGTGTTGCTGACATCGGTGAAGAAAACCTTCAGGGTCTCACCCTCAAGCTACGCCTTAACGATCGTCCAGACATCTACTCCGTAGTCTTTCAATCCGACTCACTGGATGATGCGGTTGCTGAGATCAACGAGGTTATCGGCTTCTCTGTTGCCTCTATCGGAGGCGGTTCTCTTAGTCAGCTCGTACTGACGAGTCCTTTGGAAGGTGCGGCCTCCAGGATCGAAGTCGTTGACGATACAGTCAACATCCGCGGCTATTTGGCCTTCGGTTTCACCTCGAATCAGTCGGCTGTCGGTACTGGTCGTCCCAACCCGGATTTCCGGGTCGACGACTTGGGTAATGCCCTCATTGGAGGAGAGCTTCTCCGCAATGCAGTGACGGGCAATCCATTCAGCAACTCGATCGCAGACCTGTACATCCAGTACACCGGTCTCCGTCTCGACGTATCTCCCCTGGCAGCCAGCCCAGCTCTTCTCTCCATCAGCGACGTCACGACCCTCGAGCAGGTTCTCGGTCCTCTGAACCAGAACAATCCTCTCGGTCTCGCGATGTTCTTTCAGATCATCAACGCCCCCGGCATCGCTTGCAAGGGTATGGGTGTTTCTGGATCTTCTGCTGCGGAGCCCGAAGGAACGTTGACCGCGTACACGCAGGTCGCCTCGTTCATTCAAAGCGAAGAAGTCTACGCAATCTGTCCTCTGACGTCAGCACAGACCGTTCATGAAATGTTCACAACTCACGTGGGCTTCATGTCCGGAGCGGCTCAGAAGGGCGAGCGTATCCTCATCACGTGTCCGCTGGATCCTCTTCGCGATAACGACACTGTCGTATCTTCTGGTCTTTCGGCCAACACTACGGCTACTCCGAACCAGCTCACTCTAGATACGAACCCCAATCAGGGTCTCATCGACAACGGTATCAACCCAGCTCTTCCGATCGATGAGGAAGACGAGGTCTATATCGAGCTAGCTGTAGTCGTTGGAGCCCTACAGGAGGTTCGTCGATACAGTGTTGCCTCGGTGAATGGTGTCCTCACCACGTTCCGTACGACGTTCACGGGAGACTTCAACATCGACGGTTTCTACACCACGACTCCACTCACGGAGACGTTGGTGAACGCCAACTGGTCAATGGAGATCCGTGGATCCGAGCTCCTGATCCCTGGCTCTACACTACTCGACAAGGATCGGGTTGCCGCAACAGTAGCTGCTCGAAGCGAATCGATCGGCAATCGTCGAGTCATCTCCCTGTTCCCCGATACCGTAGTAGCGGTGGTCGAGGGTTCAGATCAGGAGCTCGAGTCATTCTACTACGGTGCCTGCATGACCGGCATGGTGGCCTCAAATCCACCACAGCAGGGATTCACCAACCTACCCTCGACGGGCTTCACTGGTGTGAAGGGCTCGCAAGACTCCTTCTCTACCTCGCAGCTCAACATCATGGCGGGTGGTGGAACGTATATCATCGTTCAGGATGCCCAGGGCGGTCCGGTTACCTGTCGTCATCAGGTCACAACCGACCTGACTTCTACGGAAACCAGAGAGTTCTCTATCACCAAGATCGTGGACTTCGTTGCGAAGTTCATGCGTACAGGTCTCCGGAACTACATCGGAACGTTCAACATCACCCAGCCGTTCCTGGACATGCTGTCTACAGTCATTCAGGGACAACTTTCCTTCCTGGAGGAAGGTGGTGTTATCCTCGGCGGTGACCTGAACAACCTGATTCAGGACAAGGACAATCCGGACACCGTCATTGTCGACATCACTCTCGACGTTCCCTACCCCTGTAACTACATCCGCCTCACCCTCGTGATCTAAACCAGAACCCTAGTTCGAAAGGGCCGGGTTCCGGCTCGATACAGGAGATACCAATGCCCGCAATCTTTGGTGCAGGAAATCAAGCTCTCGCAGCCGTTCAGAGCCTGGCAAACCGTGGCGACAACCTCGCAACGGTTATCATGTCCATGCTCAACAACACCTACTACCTGGCAATGGTGCCTGGTGCAGAAGCTGGTGGCGGTGCCGCTGCCAACTCCATTCGTGTTGCCTGTCAGGTTCGAGATCAGGATGGCAGTGCCGTTGCCGGAATCAAGAACATCCTCATCACGTCGAAGCCGATCGCAGGAGCTGGTACCATTACCGATGGTGGTGCCGGTGCCGTCGTCGCTGGCTCTGCTTCGGTTTCGTGTTGGATGACCACCGATGCAAATGGTGCCCTTCAATTCGACGTGCTCAACGCTTCTGCCGAGACCAACCTCGTGAAGGCAGAGCTCGACAACGGCACTACGGAGATCATTGTTCTCACCTTCGCCTGAGTCTGGCGGACTCTGATAGAATCGGAATCACCTCTTAGGAGACAACATGTCGAAGCTTTCAGAGTGGGCGCCATACAACCGGTACGTTCAAGGCGGACTGGTCGACGGACAGTTCTTGTCCGCTGCCTACACCCTCCTTGCAGCCGGTCCTCCTCGTCTCGCCAACATCGGCGGTGCAACTGGTGCTGCCGCTGCTCTGTCGAGCTCGGGGGCTGGCCAGGACTTCGCGATGCCTATCGGCGTCGTTCAGAACGTCAACCTGGCCCACAACCGTTCATTCGCCCGCTTCTGGGAACTTGGAAGCGAGCGTTCGTACTTCATCTCTGGACGCACCGTGGGACAGCTTGGGCTCTCTCGAGTCATGTATCACGGCCCTTCGCTGCTCAGGATGCTGTACGCATACTACCAGGACCTCTTGCCGCCTACGGTGGTACCCTTCGTCTTCCCGAATCCGGGTGTCGTGACGCAGGCCAACCCCCACAACGTCAAGATCCCTCCTGGTTACGAGAACCTCTACCTGAACCTCGCCTCGGATCTCTTCAGCCAGCCTGTTGGCATGCTGATGTACTTCCGTGACTCGAATGAGGATACGGTCGGCGCCATCTACATGGAGGAGTGCTACATCCCTTCGCATACCATTGCGACGGATGCTGGTGGTACTGTTATCCAGGAGTCGGCAGCCATCCAGTTCGAACGAGCAGTTCCTGTTGCAGTGAGCTCGCTGGCTCTCATCACGGGTCAGTTCGATCCGAATGGCTAAAAAATAGCTGAGGGACAAATGGATATCGAACTCGCCCAACAAGTCTTCAAGCGCTTCGCAAATGGACAGCCAGTTGCGGAGCAGCTTTTCTATAAAGCAGCTTCAGCCCTCGAGCTCAATCCGGATGATGCGTTGTTCGAAGCGCGATTCTACACTTGCCTCGATCACGATCTGAAGAAGATCGCCTCGGGTCGCGTGCTAGATGATGCCTCGGTGATGCTCTACTGCGCTGCCGCTGGCTTCAATCCATACGAGTTGGTGAAGACGGCTTCGGCCTATGCTCTTCATCCACTCAACCTCGCCATGGAGGTTCTCGAGCAGAAGAACTGGGTTCCAGATCTTCGAATGCTCAAGATCGCCATGATGGCTCCAGCTATGGATGATGGCTCGATGGCCCAGGGAGATCCAATGGCAATGGATCCTGCGGCGGCTGGTGGTGCGGCTGCTGCGCCTCCTCCTGGACAAGATCCAGCAATGGCAGGACCGCAGGCAGGTGCTGCTGTTCAACAAGATCCGATGCGTCGGTTCAAGCCTTCTCCAATGGCTCCTGTTCAAGTTCCTCCTTCGAATGATGGAGGAAACATGCAGGAGCTTGCGAATTCGGCTCGTCATCCAGAAGCTGGCGCTGGAATGGCTGGTGGAATGGGATCTGAGGCTGGTGGCGACAGCATGATGTCTGCTGCCGGTCCAATGGATCCCGCTCCTCCGATGCCCCCAGACCAGAAGCTTCTCGCTGTTCAGGCGAACATTCCTCCTGAAGCGCTCAATCGCTGGGCAGGAAAGCTGGCGGAGCTCGAAAAGCAGGTCGGCATGTCTGTCGATGACCCTGCACAGCTTGCGAAGTTCATCGCTCAGATGCAGAAGGATGATGGAAAGATGGTTGATGAGGCCATCAAGAACATGGCTGTACAGACAGCTCCTGTTCGTCCCACCATCCAACAGCAGGCTGCACAGCAAGCACAGGGAGGAGGACCTCCTGGTGGTTCTCCTGGTGGAGCCCCGCCGCCTCCATCGAGCGATGGCGCACAAGGAGCAGCGGGAGGACAGCCTCCGGCTGGGGGCCAACCGCCGCAGAAGCCTGCTCCCAAGAAACCAGCTCCTCAGCAACAAGCGCAACAACAGCAGCCTCAACAAGAGAAGATGGCAAAACGTGCGTGGATGCCCTGAGATTGGGTGCTGAGTTACAATAGGCTCGGTCTATTTCTGACCGGGCCTTTTTTTGTTATGGGGGTAGTACATGGACGTCGATATCATCCTTAAAATCATCCAGCTCTATGGGTTTCCAGCAGCCATGTGCCTTTGGTTCATGATTCGCTTGGAGAAGAAGTTGGACAACATCGACAAGGTCAACCACAAGCAAGTCGTCATCATGGCGGTTCTGGTTCGCATTCTTGGAGACAAGAAAGCCATGGGATCTTTCCCTGATGACTTCATAGAAGATGTTACCGGTGTCACGGAAATCCCCCTTCCGGAAAGCACCAAATCAAAGGGAAGTCTGACATGACCTACTTCTGGACTATCATTCCTTTCTTGATCTTCTTCGTCTTCATTCTCCGACACGAGATCAAGTACAAGAAGCGTGAGACCATTCAAAAGATCGAGACTGAGCGCTTCATGAGCCCGATTGCCACAGTCACCGGTCGCATGTTCGAGAAACGCTACGGTCGTCCGTCATCTCAAATGGAGAACGCGTTCCCAGACATCAAAAACGCAAAGTAGTATAGTTTAATGAGTTCGAACGAAATTGCCCTCGTGGTGGTGTCGGCAGTGCTTGCGGCTGCCTGGGTGCCGGTTGGCGTACACTTCTGGAGATCCTGGAAGCACCGGGGTTCTCCGTTAAGCCTCGCTATTTGCGGTCTGGTTGGATTTCCAGTCTTCACAAACGCGAGCACTGCGATCTTCTTGAATGGAGATGAGGTCCAGACAGTTCTTGCGATGGTTGGAACGAACTTTCTGCTCCTCTTGAACTTCATGATCTGTTTCAAATGGCAAAAACAACGGTTTCCTGATGCCAGAACAGGTCCCTCCACATCCACCAATCCTCCAGACTTTTGGAAGATAGGTGGACAGAATGGCGAGCTCGAGGACGACGATCCGACGCCTCCGCGTTAATAAATTCTTCCAAACTCGCGGCGACCTCTTCTACGGCCATCTGCTTCGGCATGCTGTTGGGTCGTATCTAGAAGGCGAGCTAGATCCATTTTCGCCATCTCCGACATCCCAGGTAGAGCTTTCTCTAGATCTGGGTACGGCCCAGCAGTGGTTCGGATGATGCGGATAATCTCTCTATCTGATCGGGTCATTCACGGCTCCATGGCGTTGTTGGCTTTTCGCTTGAGCTTCTCTAGTGGAATGACCTGCTCTCGGTCAAGCACGTAGGGAGCAATCAGGGCGAACTGACTCTGGTTGCAGTTGATGTAGAACGGATCGATTGTGTGCACCTGAAAACCGAGAAGGGGATGGAATGGGATGATGAATTGGGCACTGTCACCTAATCCCTTAACAGCTTGAATTAGGTTGTCAGCTCGGGCGCAGATCGTGACTTCTTCTTGATTCTGCATTGACCTAGTCATTGGAATCTCACCCTGATAGATCGGTCGTGCAGGGCTGAGATACTTCTCGTCAGCTCCGTAGCTCGTGTACTGGAGGCCAGTGTTGGTTGTCTTCAAGGTCACGACCGGTCTTTCTTTATCAGTCACGGCTTGCATCGTGCCAGTGAGAACTGACTCGAGGAACGGGCCATGAACCACGAAACCCACCGACCTCGGATCTACGGCTGGGCGTGGATCTTTGTAGTCGTCGATGGGGTGGTACTTCGGCTTACTCCAGAAGAACATCTCTGAACCGTCATCTATCTCTACACGAACTCCGAAGATGCCAGATTTCTTGGCTACCCCCATCTGAACCTCAGACACAAAAGGCGTCCTCAGGATCGAGTAGAGGGCCACCGCGGCATCGTAGCCAAGGAGTCGCGGCTCTGTCGTGACCACAGGAAGCCCGTTCTGGATGAGCATTAGCTGTCCAGTGGTGGTGATCATCTCGTCTCCACGGAAGATGACTCCAAAGTAGTCGCCTTGAGTTGTCTTCGAGAGATCTGGGCGAAGCAGGTAGCTCAATGCGTTCTTGAGCTGTTGTGGATCCATGTCTGCTCCGTCACTCGCCTTGATGCTTTTGTCCATCAAGTTATCATCCCAGCCCAGGGGTTGTGCGTAGCTAGGAACCGCGAAGCCTTTCCTCTCTGAAGGCATCGACAATGTCGAAATCACCTTGGAGAGCTCATCAGGTTTGAAATAGCACCGATCGCTTTCACCGAGGTATTCGCAGATGTACGTGAGATAGCTGACAGTAGTTGCTGTTGTGTACTTTCGATCGTCGTTCGACGCAAACAACTTTAAGAGATCGTCTCGAGCAACCATAAAAGCGATCTTAGTTTGCATCTCAGTAAAGGCTCTGAGCACCTTGGTCAAACGGTCTCGGTCTGTGCTCAGCTTCGATAGTTCAAAATGTTCCATTCCGTCCTCCAACAGAAAAGGTGAACAGGTCCGCAGCCACTTGCTTCCATACGAACGATACGAGCTCGAGAAGGGTTTACTGGGAAGCCGTTAGCGCCTCCCCCTCTCGAGCTCGTCACAAGTTCGTGTTGGGGGCGTAGCGCCCTCGATGGGTAGTGTTGATCAGCCCTGACGTAGCATCAGAGACAGAAGGCTATGCTTCGGACCTGTTCAAGTTCTTATCCCTTCAATGTCGGAGGAACCGTACGAACTCTCGAAGCACCACTTCGAGCAAGGCTTGTCCTATCTCAATTGCGGGCACTCGACGCCAGAAGGAAGGAGGACCGAACATCTCGAGAGCGTCTGCATCCGTGATTTCGTTTCCAAGGATGACGGTATAGATCATCACCTTCTTCGTTCGTGCGTACTCAATCTCCTTCCGAACGAAACCCATCAACGCTTCTCTAGAAATGTCCTTGCCGTCGACCTTGAATTGGGTTGGATTACCGTCAGTGAGAAGAAATAACCTCTTCTTCATTCCAGGCGGAGTGCTCGATGCGAGGTGCTTCACCGCAACGTGAATTCCCGTGTGTGTGGGAGTCATGCCATCACATGACACCGGTATAGTGCTCTTCTGGTTCGCGTAGAGACCCTGTGCCTCCACCTCAGTCGCTAAATAACCATCACAATCCTTGTGGTACTTGTAGATCCACACCTCACCACCGTTTGTGAGGGCAGCGATCTTTTCTTTGATCGTGGGATAGACACCAAAGTCCTTTCCTATGGCTCCTCGAAAACCCCACAGATTTCCGCGTACGAATGGATAGTCTAGAGCTCGCTTGAGCATCTCAGATCCGATGCAGACGTAGTTGAATGGATTGCCGGTCATGGACCCTGACATGTCACAAAGCGTCAGATAGGAGAACCCGCGATCAAATCCGTCGTCCTCGAATACTGCATCATCTTGGCCATCCATTCGATATTGGATCATTGCCTGTACATCGATTTCATCTCCGTCGTCAACAAGTCTGGAGATCTTTTTGCCGATGAACTTCGCAAAGACCGAGCGCATCCGATCAATTTGCTCTTCTTCATCGAGGGGAATGACGATGCGAGCATTGGGCGAGATGTGTTTGGGCTCTACATCGGCGATGAGCACCTTGGCAGCAGCTTCGGTAAGCAGAAACTGGTTCTTGCTGAGCTCTCCTTCCGATGCTCTCTGAAGTGCCTTGATTGCGCCTTCCATATCTCCATCGACTGGAACCTTGAGCCCCATAGATTGGAGTGTGGGGACTTCTTCCTGTTTCCCCTGCATCGGCATGTTGAAGATCTTGGCCAGCGCCGCCTCATCAGAGATCTGTAGCTTGTGGAGAGGGTTTACTGTCTTGTCGTGCTGGCTGAGCTGGTAGTGCTCTTGGTCTCGACGGAACGTGTGTGCTCGGTCAGAGAGCTGCTGCGCTGCCTCATCTCTGGTTTCGGGCCGTGCCTGCGACTGTGGAGATTCTCTATCGTCGCTCTTGTCTCCACTTTCCTGCTGCTCTTCCTGTCCTTCACCTTTTTCTTCTTCCTCGGGAGGATTGATGAGTCGTTCCAAACACTGCTCGAGGAACCAGCGCACAACGGCCAGCATATTGGCCGCACCACGTCCCTTCACAGCCTCTGTAGCCTTACGAGCTAGCGGGACTAGATCGTGAAAAGGTCCTTTTCTCCTATTGAGATTCTCGGCATCCAGAGCCACGCCGAAGATCCAAGAGATGAAGTTCTCATTGAGGTCTGGAGCAGCCTCTGCGAGCTCCTTCCACTTCAAGGCGATCTCTCCTGCTGAACCTGGATAGACGAGAGACCACAAACTGTTCACGCGTAGATCGTCGAAAGCCTCAACGATCTGACGAATCAACACCTCTACGTGAGCTCCGAAATGTGCTGAGTACATCGTCACGAACCTGTGAAACAGAGCCGGAGACGATTTGAATATGATGTGACTCCACTCGTGCTCGAAGCTGCGATAGGCGTACATCATGCCGCAGCGATAGCAGGACATCTCTGTTCCTGGACGAATAATGGCTTCTCGTCGTGCCATCGAAGTATGCCCACAACTCAGAAGGCACTCCACCGGGCCATACACCTCGATTACTTTCTGGATCACGACCTGGCTGAAATTCACAGCCACGAAACCGACGATGTTGGTGCTCGAGACCTTGTCTTCTTTGAGGACGATCTTCTTATCGAACAATCCGTTGAAGATGTGGTTGGTTTTGTAGAAGGGGTCCTTGCTTGGGATGTTGAACTCTGGATCTACGTACTCAGACAGCGGTCGTTTCATACCGCTGCCCTAGTGCTGTTCCACTTCTCCTTGGCCTTGAATCCGGCAAAGCTTGAGCTGATTCGAGCCGCCACGGTCTCTTTGTCCTTGCCCTCGAACTTGTGGAAGAGCATCTGCAAGGCCGATTCGGGCCCTAGAAGCAGGATGGTCCTCAATAGCTTCACCACGTCTCGAGTAGAGAGGGCATAGCTGAGGCTGTGTCTCTTCTCTCTGGTCTCAGCGGCCAACGTGGTGCAACCCAGAACGAAGGCATCGAAAGCAACTGGATCCATACCCACCGGTATAGGTACATTGGCTTCCAAAATGGCCTTCTCTTGGCTCTGTGTGGGGTAACCGATCTCAACCTCTACCCATCTAGACCGGAAGTCTTCATTGAGATCGTAGGTGCCTCCGTAGAGAGACGGATTCATGAGACCAACAGCCCAAATCTGAGCTCCAGCTCTCAAGCGATAGGTCTTGCCAGCTTGAGGAATGGATACCGACTTACGGAAATCGAGAAACTCATTGAGCTGCTTTTGTGTCTGAGGTGTGAGGGCATTTACCTCTTCGAAGGCGATGATGGCTCGACCGTACTCGTTGGCAACATCGATGGCGGTGGCCATGCTGCCCAACATGAAGGGCGTCTCACTACCTTTGAAGAAGAAGTTACCGATCAAATCTTTCTTCTTGATATCTTCACTACACGGTACAGTGATGGTTGGAGTTTGTGTAGTCGCCGCAAGAGCGATGAGGGAGAGGGATTTACCATCTCCTTTGGGCCCCCGTACAAGTAGATTCTCGTTGAACATCAGCTTGTGGTAGAGGGGAATCAGGTTGAAGACATCCACGTATGGAGGTGTGGAGGTGTACATGAAGTCTTCGATAGGGGATCGCACAATGGAGATATCTGACTCTCCGTTAGACATCTCGAGTTTCAACGAGGCGAACTGAGATGGAGTGAGCTCGCTCAACCACTTTTTCCACATAGACATTTCTTTCTCCTGGCAAAAAATGAGGCGCACAAGCCGCCCCTTAGAATCTCAGATCTCATCAGATCATCGTTATGGTCCAGGGAAACGATTCCTGAACCAACATACGGAAGCCCGAATCTATCAAATCCTGTCGACTTCCGGTTTGCCCAGACCCGCCCACACAATTCCCCCCGATTCTACGAGAGTTGTAGTTGATCGGACCTCCGAGCGAGTTGGTATCTCGCTTGAGTAAAACGTTAGATGCCGGCACCCAGAACAGCACATTGCTGAACGTTGGAATCGGAGACGTACCAATCGCATTGACAAACCCGTTACCACTACACCCGGTGGTGATGTAGAAGATCTCAGGCGCAGGAATCGAGAGGACAATGAAGTCCTTTGGAGCCTGCGATGTGTTCTGTGTTACCTGGTGGCCGTAGAATCCGGCAACAAGAGGATCCGAGGCTCGGTAGTTGGCCGAGACCGGAAGACCGAGCTCCCGTCCATCCATCGTCGGACCGCCTGCAATCAGTATCAGTCCCGATCCGGCAGGACCAGCCGGGCCTTGCGGTCCAGTCGCTCCAGTTGCACCCGTGGCCCCGGTAGCACCAGTGGCACCTTGAGGACCCTGACTGCCGGTATCGCCCTTCGGTCCCTGAGGTCCTTGCGGACCAGTAGCTCCAGTAGCGCCGCTACTACCCATAGCGCCGGTAGAACCCATAGGACCTTGAGGACCGGTATCTCCCTGTGGTCCCTGAGGTCCTTGGGGCCCCACAATATCTCCAGTATCAGTCGCATCGCTGCCACATCCCATCACGCATGCCATCAGAACAATAATCACCTTCGACATATCACCCTCCTTGTTGTTCGTCCGGCGTGTTGATTGTTACGAGTGGTTTGCCTCGCCGAAGGCAGTCTCGTTGTTCTCAGATTGAGAACGGTTATGTGGCTCTACCATCGTCACTTGCTGGACGATATCATCGAACCATGCCTGATCTGTAGCAAGACCGAGAACGGCCTCGTCACATAGCTCCTTGGTAATCGCGAAAAACTTCTCGCTGAAGACCTTGTCGGGCGCATGCTCATGCATTGCGAGCACTGCCGTGACCAGACCCTCCCGAAGGATTGTCTGCGGAGTGACCGCATAGTCTTCGAAATAGGGAATGATTGGGCGGTAGACACTCCCGATCACTTTCCATTGCCCTTTTGGATGAGGAGCTTGTGTGCTCCTCCATCCGTCTGATCCAATGGCCAGCCACAAATGACTCAACTTCTTCTCTCTCCACCACACCCACAACCCATCCCGATCCTTTTCGATCTTGAAACCAGCCCTCGCGAGCGTTGCGCACTCGTCTCTCGACAAGCGGTCAACAAAGCCTTCTTCTTGCCATTTGGCATGTAGAGCGGACGCAGCCCCCTGCTGCTGTCGCTGCACAAGAACGACCTCGTTGATGGCAAGCCCGTCATCAACACGAGCTCGAGGCTCGTATTGTGGTGCATTGTCTAGAAGCCTCTGCACCATTGGCTGAATTCGGGTTACTCTGGGCCCTCTACCATCGGGCCTTTCGCGTGCGTGTTCCATGACCTATTCCTCCTGAAAAAAGATACCCGAAGCGCTCTACTACGGGTTCAAACGCTTATACCGTTTTTGGAGATAGGACTTGCGACGAAATAGGCAAAGAAGAGCCGTAGCTCCCCCAGTCGATCAGCCTATTTCTTCGATGAAGCCGATCGCATTCTGAAGCGATTCGATTTCGGATTTCTTGCTATCGAGATCCTTGGCCGCTTGATCAATCAGCTTCTGACGGTCTGCATACGGAATGCCCATCCGGGCCATTTCTTCTTGGGTAGGTATCCCATTGGACCGTTCGAGGTGGGTAAGTCGTCGACGAAGCCAGAACAGTGTCTTGTCCTTGTCTTTGATCTTCATGTTTCCTCAGGTAGCTAGAGAAGGTTGGAGCATCCTGCATCTTCCCTCAGTACCTTGGTTCACGCCGCATCACTCACTGGTGGAGGGTGTTCCCTGGTACGTCGCTGGGTAGACCGGCTTTTCAGCTCCTGGTCTCTGTTTCCAGAGCCAACAGCTTATGCCGTGTGTTGTGACTATTTTTCGAAGGCCTGTGTGTTGAGAGTTTCTCGCCAGGGCTTCAGATTTGTGCCTGTAAATAGGATTGGATCGAGCTCGTAGAGCTTGACGATGCTCATAACAACCCAGCGAGTATCCGGGCTGAGCGCCACCGGGTAATACTGCACCATCTGACTCTCGCCAGTAATGTACGTGACGGCACAGATCAACTCTCGACCTGTGTACCTTCCAGCTCCAGTACCAGCACATAGAAGGCATTTCTTTGACGTAGTTTCGTCTTGATCTACGAAACGCTTCTCACCCGCACATGACAATCAGCGCAATACCCTTTCTCGTCCCCAAATTCTTGAAGAACGAGAATATCTCCATTTCTGAAACCTCGATCCTGACGTCTCCACTCGTGGGTCTTTGCTCCGCTGTGGATTGCATCGAACCCAGTGGGCCACGTCTTGAGCATGTGGACTTGTTTTCTTCCCCAGGCAACCTTGTTGAGAAGTTTGGATCGCGTTTGCTCGAGAAGTAACAGCTCCTTAATTCGGGGCGGTTTCCAACCTTCTGGTTTGAGCTGTTTTCCTGTCACCGGATCTAGTGGTCCGCCTTCTTTCTGAAGATTGGTCCAACAAACCTCCTCCCAGAACGGCGCTAGTCGGATACCAGCTTTGGACATGGCGTAGAGCACGACGAAAATCGTATCAGCTGCCCCATCGATGATTTCCGCCCAATTCTCCTCATCAATTGCGTCGAGCATTTCTTTGCTCTCTTCCTTGATGAGCTTGATGCAGAGATCTCGAACCTTGTCATCAGGCCAATGAGCAACTACGGCTCCCAAGTCCCCCTTCTTAACCCTGGTGATGAACTTGTCGACATCTTGCTGAATCAGTTCCATTGGAGTCATCGCGCAGCTCTTCCTTTCAGCCATTTCTGGAGAAGCTTAACCACATCATATGGATCAGCATTCTCGATAAGGTGAATCCTGCATTCGACTCGAGATTCATCGGTGACAGGCACCCAAACATCATCCGTGTAGTTATAGGGTGTGAGACCGCCGATCATCTCACCCCCGTAGGAGGTAATATCTACGTTGAATGAGATACCTCCACGTGTACCATCCCAATCCTTGGAATTCAGGATCTGAGCAACAACATCTACGTCTTGCTCGTCCGGATCTCCGTCACGGGTTAGGTGGTTCGCGTCCCGAGAGACACCGATGGCGTATCGCCCATCCTCTTGCTCGTAGATCTTGGAGCAGAACCATGAAAAACGCTCCAACTCGGTCTTGATCCCGGTTAGAACGTTTTTCAGTCTGTCCTCGTAGGTCGCCTTGATCTTCTCGTAGCATTCGGTTAGTTCAGAATCATCCAAGTCTGGTGCCAGATCGTCTACCACTCCCATTCGTCGCGCTTCTCTTCGTCGATGGGCTCGATTACGTAGTTCTTCTGGTAGAGGAGCTCGCCAGCCGCCTCCTCGAGGTCTTCCTGGTACCAGGGCGACTTCCAGCTTGGGGCCGATTCGTGAGCCATGCGAGTGATGGCTGCATTGACATGAGCGACAGTATCGCCCGGTTCCTTGTTCCACGCAGTCATGAGGTAGGAAAGAAGATCGTCCCTGTTGAGGTGGGGAACCACAATCTTCTTGGCAGCGATGAGCCGCTTGAATGTCTCTTCGGCGCCCAGTGGGGTGCCATCGTACCTATCGTGGTACTGCTTCGTGTAGGCATCACTCCAACGAGAAGCGAAGCTATCCAGAGCTGTGGAGGAGGCTCGGATGGCAGCCTCGACGACATCTTGAATCTTGTTGCCCCGGTGTGTGGTGCGAAACACCAAGTTCTCATCGCTGACGAGAGTGCAGTTGATGCAGGCGATACGAACCGCCTTGTATTTGATGCGGTATCCCTCGGTGCCATTGTCTGCACTCGAGATGATGATGGCGACACGGAACAACCGACCAACTCCGAGCTCGTCCACTTCGTAGGGGTTGTGGAGAACAACCTCGAAGGTGGCTCGAGATCCGTCGTACTTAACGTCTGCCCGTGCATCGCTGGGGTATTGCGTCGCCTTGGTGACTGCCGCTAGTTGATCCCAGTCGAACGCCTGATAGTTCTTGCCCACCGCTGCGAAGCACTGCTTCATGTTGGTGGTCGCATCCGGGTTACGAGTACGGAGTTTCGTCTCCTTGGTGCAGTCCTTCATCCAGCTGTTGAGGTTGGACCGAAGCCGGCTATCCATTGCATCGGGCCCGAGTTTGGCGAGCTGATTCCACCCAACGGGCTCCATGATGAGGCCACCACCGCCAGGAGCTCCACGAAGAACTCCCATACCATCGACGGAGAGCTCCTTGATTTTGGTGACGATATCGTAGCGGTTCTCCGCCTTGATGCGCTCGATCAGCTTATCGCTGGCCTCCTCGACCATCGGAAGGTTCTCCCACTGGGTCCTACCCTCCATGGCCTTCTGTTCACCCATATCCAGCATCTTGGTGCCGTGAGCGAACCATGACTTGTTGAGGTTCTTGTTGTTGAGGAAGTTCTGAACCAGCTCGTACTCTTGATTCGCGAGATTGACTGCGTTGGGGTTGATATCGACTCCGGGGATGAGTGCTGTCATGTGTTCCTTGTATTGGTTGGGTCTGACATCGGGCAAAAGAGAAGTCCCACGACTCCTCAACTAACAGCTGCGGCCGGTCGCAACATGTACCAATGTCGCAAGGCCGTTTCGATAACGAAGCAGGCTGCTTGGAGGATGACCCGCCAAGCGCTGCCAGGATCGAAATGAAAGCTGTAGGCCGCCCGTTCCTGGTGGAATTGGACGGTTATGGAGATCAAGTTTTAGTTCCAATCCATCTGATCGTAGCGGGCCGAGTGCTTCGGATTTCCGCCGCCAACGAAGCTGTGGTTCTTGTCCTCGTAGACGATCTCACCCTGCGGTGTCGAGCCCTCTCGAAAGAGAAGTCCTTCTACTTGACCGAGTGGATGCATATGGACGTGAGGGCATGGCTGGAACAGCATTCCTACTACCGACTCTCCTTTGTCTTTCTTCTCGTCACTCATAGATTTACCTTACCCCACTAGGGTAGCTGAGAACCAGCATCCGTTTTCTTGGATTTGAGATGGTTAGTGATGAACGTCGTGAAGCTCTTCGAGTCCGCTGGTTTGTCAATGCGAGGAACGTTCTTCAAATCGACAGTAGTCAGTATGCTCTCGGAGCTCGAGTGGAATAGGAAGCTCGACAACATGTGAGGCATGTGTTCCGCGAGCCATCGGTAGAACTCGATACCATCCATCTCTGGCATCCGTATATCGCTGACGATCAAATCGATATTCTCGTTCGAGGTTTTGAGAAACTCTCGAGCAAGACTGCCATCGCAGAAGCCGATGACCTTGTATCTCAACCGAATGAGCAGCTTAGTTGTGGCACGCCGAACAAGATCATCGTCTTCAACTAGAAGAACCGTCACCATAAGACCTCCAAAAAACGCCGAAGGGGAAGGGGCGTTCAAGGCCTTATGCCTCCAAAAGGGGTATTATTTTAGTGCTCAGTCTTCTACAACAGGAATTCCAAGACACCTGTGAACAGCTCGAGAGAGGTTCTCACCTGGGATAGTGTCCCACGCAACTGAATGCTCGGAAACTTGTTTGAACGCGTTGAGATTGGGATCTCCCCATCTGTGGTAGTACCCAACTCCAGTTGGAATGCCTTCTGGATCTAGGAAGAGAATGATCTTCCCGGCACGATTCTCATCTTCCATGTAGCAGTACCTTTGCGATGTGTGTACGTAGTTTATTGAATCGCCGATTAGAGATGCCACCGTACGCAGCCAAGATCCTCATCTCGAGCTGCGTGTAGTTAATCGAATGAGAGACGTACGAGTGCGGGTAGTCTGACTGATTGAATCGACGCCCAGTCTTCAGCAATACATTGGGGCGCTCGTCGGTGAAGATTGAATTAATCCTCCCAGTCACCATAGGGATCCCATGGAATACTTTCATTCTCTTTCCTCTTCCGATCAGCTTCTTCTGATTTCGCTATTCTTCTGCGAAGAGAGGCTGACCAAGCTGCTGAAGCATCCGGGTTGTTCTTGAGGAACTCTTTCCCGTTGGCAGCTAGTTTCTTGTCTGCAAAGCGCTGTGCGGTTTGAAATTGCCGGATCAGTTCCGGATCTTCGATGGTAGCGAGAAGCCAATCTCCCAACTCTGTGGACTTCCCTACAGCTCGAGACTTCTTGTAGAGAATAGGCTTCTCTGGTTCGACGAATTGCCCAAGTACCTCTCTGACGAAGTGTTTGTCATCTGCAAGGAAACGTCTCCGCCCATTCAATATGGGTACGTAACCCTTCTTCCTCGCCTGCTCTCTGGCCCATGCTTGATACGCCTCTAGAGTCGTTCTAGTCAGGTAGTAGGCTTCTCGACGGCAGTAATATTCAGATCCCTCTTCTGGAATGATGTGGTAGGCCCGCCATTCGATATTCTCCACATCTCGTCGATGAAGAAATAGCTCTCGAGCACAGCCTTCGCAGAGAGGTTCGTTCAATTCTCTAGGATAACTTGAGCTCTTTGGTGTGTCCTTCACACTCAGGCGCCCAGTCATCGATCCACCGTAAAGACTGTTGAATAACTGTTCCTTTTCCTTTTTAGTTCTACGAGGGATCTGTCCTGCCCTTGGTGGGCTTCTGGTATCGAACTTTCCAGTCAGAGGATCGCTCCACTCTCTGGCATGTGGATGGATTGGGATGTCGAATGGGACTTCTCCGTAAGCCGATCGATACTTCTCCACGATATCTTTGGTGAGCTCTTCGGTTCGCTTCTTGATGAGCTCTCCCCACTCCTTCAAGAATGCTTCTCGATTCTCCTCCGGTCCGTCGAAAGTGATCTCGTCATGTAAGAAGGTCATCGTGAAACTGTGTTTCTTGCATAGTTCTCGATACGCTTTGTACTGGCTAATCGCGTAGTGATAGCTTGCACCAGCCATTTCCTGCTCAGACAAACGGAACATGCTACCCGCGGAATCAGGTTTAGGCGTAACTGGTATTGTTGGAGGAGGTGGAGGCATCTCGTCGAGCTGCTTTGGCTCAGACAAGAGGTACGTGGTCGTCTTTGATGGGTTGCATAGTCCGCACTCCGTCAAAACTTTTCCAGCTAGATCGAAGCCCCAGTTGATGTGTCCGCACGGCCACATTGGATCGCCTGTACTCATGTTGTTCCTGACTATACGTCGAGACGACGAACATAGTGGGTATTCTCTTCGATGAAGCGCTTTCTGGGTTCCACATCATCCCCCATAAGAGCTGAGAAGAGCATGTCTGCCTGAGAAGCATCTTCGATTTTGACTTGAAGTAGGGAGCGTCGATTGGGATCCATTGTGGTTTCCCATAACTGCTCAGCACTCATTTCTCCCAATCCTTTATAACGCTGCACCTGGATACCGTTCTTTGCAAGAGCTGCGATGGTTGCACAGGTTCCATGCGGAGACTCCAAATCTGGAACTGGCTGTTCCTGCTTTTTGGTGAAGATCTTGTATGGAATTCCTGGAGGAAACTGTATTCGATATTCCATATTCGTCATGAAGTGGATCAACAGGTCATCCGCAATTCTGAACCACTCCGTCCCAGTCCAGACCACTACTTCGTACTCTCTCGCTGCGATGTTAGCCACGTAAGCTTCCATGGCTGATTCGTTCTTTACGTACGTCTCCACCTTGCCTCGCTTGACCTTATAGAGAGGTGGTTGAGCGATGTAGATGTGTCCCCGATCGAATAGCTCGGGAAAGTGACGGAAGAAGAACGTCAACAGCAGAGTTCTGATGTGACTACCGTCGACATCGGCATCCGCCATTAAGACGATTTTGTGATATCGAAGCTTGTTGAGATCCTTTTCTGGCCCAACACTTGTTCCGAGAGCCATGATAAGCGTTGCGAGCTCTTGAGACATGAGCATGCGATCGAATCGCACTCTCTCGACGTTCATGATTTTTCCACGCAGAGGAAGAATAGCCTGGAACTTGCGCTCTCTTCCTTGCTTGGCAGAGCCACCAGCAGACTCGCCTTCTACGATGAAGAGCTCACTCTTCTCCGGCTTGCGTTCCTGACAGTCAGCTAGTTTGCCAGGAAGAGAATCCATTTCCAGCACACCCTTGCGCTGGACCAGATCTTTAGCTCTTCTAGCTGCTTCTCGAGCTTTTGCAGCAATCTGAGCCTTGAATATGATGACCTTCGCCTCTTTTGGGTGAAGATCGAGCCAGTCCTTGAACTTCTCGGAGACCACCGCAGCTACCGCAGTGGATACCTCTGAAGAGATCAGCTTGTGTTTGGACTGACTGTCGTACTTCGGATCCGGGCACTTCACTGAAATGATGGCCACCAAGCCTTCTCGAAGGTCGTCACCGGTTAACGGCTCGTCTTTATCCTTGAAGATCTTGTACTCGGTAGCGTAGTTATTGATGGTACGGGTGAGGGCCTGACGAAACCCTCCTAAGTGTGTACCGCCATCTCTGTTCTTCACTGTGTTGGTGAAACAGGACACGAGCTCGTTGTACGTGTCGTTCCACTGCATAGCGATATCGACCTGAACCTTGCCGCTTCTACCTGAGAAGTAGATGGGCTCTTCATGCAGGACCTGCTTGCCCTGCGTGTGGTCGATGACGTACTGGATGTAACCACCAGAATAGTGGAACTCCCGGTTCTCGAGCGTGTTGTAGTCGAGAAGGGTGATCTTGAGCCCACTGTTAAGATAGGCGAGCTCTTGAAGCTTTCGTGCGATGCGATTAGCTTCGAAATTGACCACGTTCTTGAAGATGGTCAGGTCCGGCTTGAACTTGATCACCGTCCCTCGAGCAGTTGTGGTTCCAGTCTGGGTGAGCTCCGTTGCCGGCTTCCCTCGTTGGAACCATTGTTCGTGAACGACCCCATTTCGGAAGATGACCATGTGCAAGGTCTCAGACAGTGCATTCACCGCAGAAACACCAATGCCGTGAAGTCCAGCAGACACGTTGTAGGTGTCTTGGTTGAATTTGCCACCAGCGTGCAGAACAGTCATTACGAGTTCGGCCGCTGGACGTCCCTCGGTAGGGTGCATCTCCGTCGGAATACCTCGGCCATTGTCTGCAACCGTAATCGATCCATCCGCGTTGATGGCCACGTCGATCTGATTGCAGTGTCCAGCCAGGTGCTCATCAACTGAGTTGTCCACCACTTCGCTTACGAGGTGATGGAGCCCATCTCCGTTGTCCGTATCTCCGATGTACATGCCTGGGCGATGACGAACACCCTCCAGGCCCTTGAGAACTCCGATGCTACTTGCGTCATACGGATCGTTGTCAGCCACTACCTCATCTCCTCTGGAAGATTACCGACGATGAATTCTTCAGTTGCCTCGAACGACAGGTTTCCCTTGATGCACTGAGCGAACTGATCTATCAGCCACTTCATGTGTGCTAGATTCTTGTCGTCGGATTGATAGAAATATAGGTGCATCATGTTGAAGAAGGTCTCTTTGAAGAGCTGCCTCTCCTGTATTGAGACTTCTTGTTCTTGCTTTTCAAGCATGCGTGCCGCACCTCGACGCCAAATATCGATACCAGACATCGTTCCCATTTGTTCTCCTAGAACCAAGCGAATAGACGACGCCACCAAGAAATGACTTTGGTTGCTCGCGGTAGAATGAGCTCGGTGAGATCGTAGAGCTCGGCGTTGAATCTGTTCATCAGGAAGGCGCGAAGTTCTAGATCGAGGACTGCAACGACTTCACTCAACTCCTGAATAGGTTTTCCGTCCGAAGTCTTCCACGATGTTCGCTTGTAAGACATCGGCGAAGTATGCGGACCGAGCATGCTGAACAGCTCTGTGTGGACAATACCGAAGTCTCGATTTCCTACAGGATGTTCGTCGACGATGACATCCGCATTCACTATGAGATCGGATGCGTAGAACATCTCGTGCTTAACGGTCAAGCTACGAACAACGTAATCCGATCCCATCGCTCGTTGTCGTAACCTCTCGACCCTCGTAGACATGTTCGCTCCTAGAAAGTGAAAGAAAAGGGTTGAATCATACCCTCCCCCAAGCAGCTTACGCCGCCTCTTTCACAATCCCCTTGATACCCCATTCCTTCTTGAGCTTGTCCACTTTCTTCACCAACGGAGCTAGTTTCTTCTCGATGATGTAGAAGTTAGTGATGGTGAATCCAGCTTGTCTGGCGTAGTCGCCGATCCGCAGGGGATTCCACTTCTCCCCTTCCAGCAACCGACACCTTTCTGATCGAAGGTATCTGACCTGTGGTTGGCCCTTGACGTTAATGGTGTAGAACCCCTTCACCCATATGACCTGGGTTCGATTGGTGCTCACAAGAGCAACAACATCCTTGGTGCCGAAGTTGCGACAGTTCGGATTCTTCTGAGCAAGGTCTACGAAGTTCGTGAGTTCACTTCGTCGAAAATCGACGAATAGCATGTCTCTGAGATTCACCTGTTTCCTCCTGAGAAAGGGTTTTCCGCCTTCAAACCCTTATCCCAGGAAAATAGGCAAAAGAAACCGGCAGTAGAGGAGTGTGCGTTCTCCTAGATAGCCGGTTTCCAAACCAGGTAGCGACCCCGGTTTAAGATGCGGGAGTGATCGGAGCAGCCACGACATTGCTGCCGTTCTGCGCCATACCAGCGATCTTCTTCATCAGAGGCTCCACCGAAGTACCGGCGAATGCCTTGCTGATTGCCTCGGAGACACTCGATCCTCCAAGCGCCGTCTGGATGCTCCATGCCTGAGCCACCTTGACCATCGTGTCCTTGTTGCCAAGGGCAGTGAGGGCTTCGGCGAATCCGGGAACCACAGACTTGAACCGTTCCGTTGTTGCAAGGGTCTCGGCCTGAAGCAGCTGAATGGTCTGCTCCTGTTCGCGGATCTTGAACTCGAGAGCTTGCGACAGTTCGAAACGCTGACGCTCGAGTTTGGCGCTGATCACCAAGTCGGTGATCTCTTCGTTCTTCCTCTTCTCCTCTTTCTGGGAGTCGAGAACCTTCAAGGTGTTGCCCAGCTGAGTCAGCTGAACAGCAAGCGTGCTCGAAAGGAGCTCGATGCTGATCTGGTCGCTGAGTTTCTTGGTATCTGCCTTGATGGTCTGTTCCTGACGAGCAACGTCCTCTTTCTGCTGAGTCAGCACGAGGCTGCGCTTCAGCGTCGAGAGTTCGATGTTCGACTGAACAACCGCCTTCTGCGATTGGTCGAGGAGAACACGAATCTGCTCGTCCAGCAGCTGGACCTTGAGCACTTCGACATCGGCCACTCGCATGTTGTTCTCGTTGAACACCATGCCAGGACGCTTCTCCTTCTCGGTGGACTTGCCAAGGATGATATCCCTGAGGATGTCCGTCGAATTGGAGTAGAAGTCCTCGACCTTGAGCTTGCGAACTGCACCCTTCAATATCGAACGGATGTGGTCGCAGACGAACTTGACGTAGTTCTCCACGCTGAACCACTTGAGCGGATCTCCCTCGAAGTTGACGAGATACGAGAGGTACACTTCGATTTGCACGTGGTCTGAGGTCTCGACCTTGACATGATCGGTGACCTTGTTATTGTCCACACGAAGATAGACGGTGTGGAGGAGCTTGTCCGTCGTCTTCGGTTTGCCCGAGGAGAGTTCGAGAACTTCGAGTGACTCGTCATAGTCTAGCAGAATGGCCGCTGGACCTCTTTCGACACGACGCTTGCCGGTCTTCGAAACGACCTGCACTGCGTATCCCGTACGAGGCTCGATGCCGGGCGCACCTTGGAACTTGGTGTTCAGGTCGAGAGTGCGGGGTTGGTTGTAGCTCGATGCCCTGCTGAATTCCTCTCCCACAAGGTTCTGGTTGCCACCAACCTGGCTGGATTCCATTTGAGCCGGCGCCGCGTTGGATATCGAAGCGGAGGCCACCATAGCATTCCTGACGCCCCCACCGGTCTTCTCGACCTGCGCCGAACGCATCATCTTCTGGCCAGCACCTCGAGAATTGCGCTCGAAGTCACCTTCCGAAACAACCCCCGCACGAGTCGTGGGAGCGAGCGCCAGGATGGACCTGAGCATGCGGTTGTATTCGAACACCTCGACGTTGTCCGGGTACCAGAACGTAGCCTGCTTCTCCGTCAGGACACGACGAACGATGACCTCGGTGCGAGGATCTGGAAGGAGCATGAATGGCCCCTTGACCGTCTTGATTTCGCCCGTGTTCCTGTTCATGACATAGCGAGCTTCGCCAGCCGGAATGGCCGTTGCGAAGTGCTTGGACTTGCCGTCGTACTTGATCGCCGAGTGTTCTTCACGCGGGTAGTAGATGGCCGTCTCCTTGCCGGTGATGAAGAGCTCGTCACCAGCCTTGTGAACCTTGCCGTTCTCGGTGTAATCGGCAATCACTTTGATGTGAAGGCCCTGAAGCTCGTTGAGCTCGATTGCGCGGAATTTGCGAGTGGGCTGACCGGTCTCTTCGCCTTTGCCTTCTACGAAGCGCTCGGTGGGCTCGGGGAAGACGACCTGAGGACCCTTCTCGTAGCGCTTGTTTCCATCTTCATCGATCAGAATGGAATACTCGAGGCGTTCGAGGGTGAGGGCTTCACGAACGTAGTTGTCCCCATCCTTGACCACGGCAATGCCTGTGGGCGGGATGTAGAACGACACCTTGTCACCACGGATGATGATTTGCGTGCCGACCGTGAGCTCCTGAGGCTCTTCGGCCGTGATGGTGTCGGAAGAAGCCCCGTCGGTCTGGGCAGGCTTCATGATGCCCTGCTTCCAGTTCTTCTTGGCCTCTTCCTCGTTGTAGACACGAGCCAGGATGTACTGGTTCAGGCGGATCTGGTGACCACGGATGACGTGGGCAGCCTGACCAGGCCACAAGGGGAACATCGCCGGACCCGGGATGACCACCTTGCGTCCAACATCGAGATCGGCGCTCGCTTGCGTCGCTCCCTCTTGCGGATGCGCTGCCGGGCCCTTGGCCGGGTTCAGCAGGATGATGTAGAAGCCTTCGGGAGCAATAACAGCTCTCCGAACGGCACTCTCCAGATCCGACTTCTGGAAAGCACCACGCTCTGCATCGTAGACCACCGGAACTTCCTGGGCGGTCGGATTGATCACCGTCGGTCCGGTGTACGTCTTGATGACGCCCTTAGTCACGTCCTGCATGTACGCATACGTACCAGGCGGAAGAACCATATCTCGCTTCGTCGATCGTTCGTCACTCATGATTCCCATTTTCTTTCTCGGTTTCTCTAAAGGTCTCTACAAACTTGTTGTGGTTACTAGGTTGATCGCTCTCTTGGTCGCTCCTTTAATCTCGATCATCTTGATTGTAACTGGGATCGTCTTTGTCCTTGAGCATTTGTTGGCGAAGAACCACCTTTTGGGCATGGACAGCGTGCGAACGATCAACACGAACCCAGTTACTCCTACGTCTGGGCTTGAATTGACCTCTATACGTCCACAAGGACTCCGCCTCCCGAATCACCGCCGGGAATGCTGCCTCGACCTCCCTCTCCCAATCATGCTCCAATAGAAAACGCTCTTCGGCTTGTGCAAGTAACTGGATGGAGATTTTGCGAGACAGATCGCTCATACACCGTGCGAAGCCACCTGATCGAGCATAGAGGAAAGCGTGTTTATTTCCCCTCTTGCTTCCAAGTGCTCGATGAAGATCCGTTGCATCTTGGTTGAATAAGCAACACGCATTTTGTACGGATCATGTGTGTGGTGGAACCCAACTACGTGAACCACAGTGGTTACACGAAAAAGGTCACCCGACTTTTCGTCTTGAATGACGTCTCCCTCCTTGGGGAGCTCGCCTTGCCAAGCCGAAAATACTACTCCGCCATCAAGAACCAGTACGGCGGACACCGAGATGGCCTTTTGCTTGAAGATCACGCATCGAATCGGCAATATCGATCACCGAGTCCATAGCAGAGAGCGTTTTGTGCTCTGCCATGTACTGAGTGACTTCGGCAGCGGAGGCTCCTTGGCCTCCATTCGTCTCATTCAAGGCATTAAAAGCCTCGAGGATCTTCTGGTCGTAAGGGGAAATGGACACTTTGCCTCCATTTTCTTATCCCCTCACTTGCGGACTATTGTTGCTAGCCCTTGTAGTTCGGAGCTGGGTCCCAGTACCCGTTTTTGATGTGGCTGGGATCCCATTCCTTGGGATTTGGACGTCCACTGTCGATGAAGAAGCCCGTATCCTTACCATCGCTACCGTCGGTGAGGTTGTGCTTTGCCATCATCTCGAGGGCGAAGTGCCACATTTGCTGTCCTGGGTCTGCTTCACGGCTTTGTGCGCTCTGCCGGTGAGAGACCAAGAACTTGATCGATGGGTATTTCGCACACAACTCGTCGATGAGGTTGCCAAGAGCGTGGCGCTGACGAGGCAGGAACTCATCACCGAGCTCGATACCTGGAATTGAGGGATCGTTCCAGACACTCCTCTGGACGCCATAAAGACCGAAGAGCTTTCCATCGACCTCTACACCGACTGAGCGCTCGTTCCATCCATTGCTTGGAGGGTTTCGGCATCCTCCGTGCCCAACCTTATCAGTTGGGTCGTAGATCTCCATTCTCGCTCCACTACGCGTGATTCCGTAGTGAGCAACTACGGACGCCCAACGCTGTTCTCGTTCTCCAAGAATGGTTGCTGTGTGGTGAAGACAGATGGCGGTGATCTGATCTTCTCTGCGATGTCCATAGGGCTTGTTGATGGCCGGAGCTTTGAGCACTTTGTATGGTGCGGCAAGCATCTTCGCATGCACGTCATTGAGTAGCTGAAGTTCTGTATCATCGATTGTGTTGCGGTCAGCATCGGATTCCGCCGCGTATAGGGACATGAACTGAGAGAATGCGGTCAGCATCTCGTTGCCACATACCCCATCAGGCCCTCCCTTCGAAATTGTGAGAGGCATCTTGAAGTTGAGTTCCAAGAGTCTTTGTTGGGCGGCGGCCACCTGTGGTCCGACGACGCCTCTGCTGATGGCTGTCATGGTCATTTTCCCTTCTTCGTTGGCGGTAGTTCTTGAATTGGTTGAGCTTCAGGAGTGACATCAGTCTCGTCAAACTCCTTTGCCGGAACGCTACCACGTCTAAAGAGAGACTTGAGAAGAAGAAACATCCCCTCTGTTGTGGTGAGGCGTCTGCCCTTAGTCATTGTCCAGATCCCGTTGAACAATACCTCAAGTCTAGGCTAGGCTTCAGCAATGAGCGACCCAACCGACAAACCTTTAATGCTCTCTGAGCTAACGAAGGATGCATCGATAGTTGCGCTAGGTGCTGTAGCTGCAAAGGAGTTGACGATAAAACGTGAAGTTGCCTTCTTTGTTGATCGCCAAGGGCAAGTACAAATCATCCCAGTATCCGAGCTCCTTCTCGATGCTATTCCAGAACAGATGGCGATTCAGGCCATGATCGATCAGAACATCAAGGACTCTGGAATCGAGATTTACCTTCGTGGACGCGATGCTCGGATGAAGCTTCGCCATGGAGGATGAGAATGAGTTCGTATTGCGATACCACGCGATCCCCTTGTGAACACCTGATTCACGAGCTCGGTCGCAGCATCCTTGTAGATAAGAGGACAGGCCGCTTTTTCACGAAGACGTGGTCGAAAGATCCAGCATATGCAACGCAGTTCAGGGTTGGTAAACCTCTAATCCGATGGATTGAGATTCTTTACTGCCCGTTCTGTGGCTGTCGGCTGGAGATCCTCAAAGTATGAACAAAAAGGTCGCTCGTATATTGATTCTCGAGCTCGACTTCATGCCTTCCATGTATCGATGGGCAGTCGACTTCTTTCCTGAGGAAGGGGATCACCTCATGGAACTGTCGAGATTCCTCTCGACGGAGAACCTAGCCATCGACTTCGCAACAATGGCTGCTGTTGGGTATGGTCTCGTTCGAACTGGTGAGCACACATGGGCCCTACCATGAATCAGACCTCCCAAGGCATATGAGCCAGGGCTTCTACGAGCTCTCGAGCACGTACCACGAGCTCAGGCTTGGCATTGGGAATCGCCATCTCTTGAATGCATTCCTGAAGTAGTGCCAACGTTCCTAGTTTGAATGCGTAACGAGCCCACGGACTAAATTGCTCGAGACCTGCCAGAACGATCGCCATACTGGGTCCATGGGCCACGATCTCCTCCGGGGATAGAGGTTTGGTTGGACGTGAATCCCTGGCCTCATCGACCAGCTTTTCAATATCCTCCGAGTTCTTTCTGTCCCTAGCCACCTACAACATTTACCATGTCATTTGTCGTCGTGAGAGCTAGCTAAAAAATCACAGTGTTTAGCTGTGACTCTACGGTCCTCGACCCGTGCCGCGTACGGCCGCCAGTCTTCCCGCTGATTGGAGTGTCCGTTCCTTGTGACGGTGTGTGGTTATCACCCCGATGCACCTAGCCCTATTGAGGCTGGCTTATTGCGCCGTTTAGGCATCGCTCCGTTATCCTCAATATCCTCAGTTGCTAGCTTTTGTCTTCTACTGCGGAACCTTCCAGAGATGCTTCACGAACGAGCGAACTGTATCCACCCAGAGCTCGTCCTTGACCCGAAACTCGATCGGAAGCTCTGCCCACGAGACAAGACACGGATGCGTCTTCCTCTCGAGGTCCTTCACCTCGCCGTAAGTCCATCCCTGCGACTTCTTCTCGGCAACCCACGATACGTGAGTTTGTTCTGCATTGAAGTCGTGTGTGATGACACCGATGACGGCGTTCTTGGCCGTCTGTTGCTCTTTCTCGGTGAGAACTTCCCACTGCTTGTTAACGTGGGCACCGATCACCTCGTTCCAAGATCGGTCCACTTCATGTGCAGCACGAGTTACTAGATCCAACTCATGCACTGTCAACTGTCCAGTTCTTCCCATTGCTCGCTCCTTGAAATTCAAACAGAGTTCTTCTGCTATTTCTTATCTCTCGAATCGATCTCGTCTACCTTCCTGAAGAGAGCCGTTGCATAAGCACTGGCCTCCTCAGTCGTATAGAAGCCGACAGCTTCGTCGGTAATTTGAACCTCGTTATCTACAGTCTCGGGTTCAATCATCCCACACGTATTGGGTATGAATCGATCCTTGATGGCCTGAGCGAACTTCTTGGCTCTCTCCGATGGTCCAGTATCAGCCAGAAGAATGTCCGCTTGCTCGAGAATTTCGTCGATCGTCAAATTCCTTCTCCTTGTCATGGCTGTGTTGGGTTCGAAATACGATCCCCTTCTTCACAGCATCCCAGAACCTATCGACGTAATCCTCCTCGTACATATCGTTGACTCTCTCAAAGCTCTCCCAAGCGAACTCTCTGAACCATCCACTTGTGATGGAGGTACAGACCTTCTTCAGAGCCATATCGAAGCTCTGCCGAGGAGATGGAGGAGTCTTACTGGGTGATATGCCGTGGACCCATCGCAGATGATTGACCTGTTGACCAAGTCTATACTGATCGATTTGCCCGTACGGAATCTGCGAACGCTCGAGAGCCAGAACTTGGGCTTCCTCGAGAACTCCGTACAAGCGAAGGGCTTCAGAACATTCGAAGAACTTCGTCTTGCTACTGATGACCTCGCCCTCCCCAGCATACGCTTTGTAAGCTGGCATCATCTCCTCATTATCTAGGCGAGGTTTCCCGACCTGCCAAGTTAGAGTCGATAGATGAGCCATAGCCATGTGGATCGAATCATGGTCATAGATGTAGTTGACTCCTTCGTTCATCTTGAAGAAGTCATTCTTCGTAGCGTTGAGATTAGGATGATCGTACGTCTCCTTCTCTCGACGACGATACCAGTCTTCGTTGAAGATCTTGGCCTTCCAAAAACGGAGTCGACGAATGTCAGTCATCGTCTTCTCGAAGTGGGGACTGTTCTTCAAGTAGCGATGCGACATCTTCAATGTGTACAAAACATCCAGAGAGGGAACTCTGGCTTCTCGAATGAGTCTGCTGGTAGAAGTCCACCAGTTGACTTGTTTGGCGAACTGGTCGTACTTGGTCATATCCAACAGTTCTTCAGCTGTCGAGCCTGGCCAAGCGATCTCTACCTCGACAATACTGGGATAGATCGCTCGAACTTGGTCTGTTCGAAGCACAGTCTTGTTGTGACTGTAAGGAACCGAATACACCTTATTGATGCCATCGATCTTCCTCAGCTCTCTAGTGAACTCATTGAGCTCAGCAAAGGTAGCGATCAGATCCAGGTCTTTGGCTTTTTTGGTCGCTCGCCCATTCTGGTCCATGGCGACACTGCCGATGACCAGCATCAATCACCAGGACAGTCTCTACTAGAGCTATCCCAATTACGGTCACGATCTCTTTCGAGGTCGTTCGCTCTCTCGGTATCTGGATGGACCAATGTTGGTTGGTCTTCATTACCTCCGAGATACTGAACATCCATGCCTTGGAAAGAAAACTCTATCTTGTCATCTTTGGCTATGATCATTGTTCGGTCGATTACCTTATTGGCCTCGACGAGGATCAGCTGAATGAACTCCTCTTTGGTCTCCTTGGGCTTGTCAACGCACAAATCATGTACGACATCCATGATGCCAGTGATTTGATCCAAGACAGCTTTGAGCTTTTCCCGATCCGTTTCAGTTGGAATATCGGGAATGTTTGATGGCAGCTGCGCCTTCAGCGCCTGAAGCTTCTTCTTGGCCTCTGGGCCCATGACGTGCTCCTACGCTTTGAAGGATTTGTCGACGACAACTTTGCCGTCTTTGACGATCTGAACGTGAACAACGGCAGCCCCATTGCTCTTGGCTGCCTTCTGCTTGACGACCTTGGACGCCTTGACGACCTTCTTGACTGCTTTGGCGGTTTTGGTGGCCTTGACCTTCGGCTCCGCCTTGTCGTCGGAAGCTCCATTGGTCTTGGTGTCTTCCTTCTCCTTGGTCGCAGCCTTCTCTTCTTCGTTCTTGATGCGAGTAGCGATGGCAACAGCGGCCTTGCGAGCCCTCTGCTTGTCCTCGGTCTCGTGATAGAGCTCGGCTACGGCAAGGGCATCCTTGCGGGGCACCGAGATGTTGCGTCGATTGACGATTTCGACAGCTCGCTCGGAATCAGATCCGGTGAGCAGATTCTTCATGTATGCCTTGCCAGCCCTGATCTTCATGACCTGGCCGGCAATGACGTCTCCGCTCGCTCCATTGTATCTAGCCACGATGTAGTCGTTCACTTTGATCTCTGACATAAAAGCTCCTTCACTGTTCTTATCTCGTAAAATGGAATAAAGAAAGGGCTCGTTGCACGAGAACTTTCATTATTCGATCAATCCTTGATCATGAGCCGGCCGCCCTTGAGCTCCGTCGGTAGGTAAATCACCTCGCCGGAATCTAGCGTAAAGGAGGCGATCCCATCGGCATCAAAGGCAATTGCGGTGATCTTCTTGTCTACAAGAACCTCTGTCCAGAACTCTACATTCAATGAGTATTCCTTCCATTCGGCCTTGTATTTGCTAGACACGTGACCACCACTCAGGCAACTTGATCACAAGATGTCCTTGACTATAATTAGCCCCTTGGATCGCTTCTACTAGATTCCCACCTACGGCTAGTACCTGTTTGTGGGTCATGTGGAAGGTCGGAAGGATCTTCAATGCCGATCGGGAGATATGCTTCTCCTTGTAGCCATCGGCGACGTGATGGAGCGTCTTCCACCACTGATCAGTCTCTTCCTCGCTTTGCGGAGGGTGTGTGAGCGCCCATGTCAATGTCTGAGGGCTCTCTCGAAGAGATGTGAAGTGGTCGTTCAGCAGTAAAACGACGGTATTGAAACCCAAATTATCTCCTTAACTGAGTGGTTTGGTCTTCAGCTTCTTGGCCAACTCAAGAACCCTGGCTCCGTAGCCCTTTCCACCACAAGCGGTGGTAGGACCCAGGTTGCCACAGTTATGGCCATTGAGCGCCTGAAGAATGTTTCCGTTGGTTCGCTTCAGCCAATAGTTCAGCTCTGCAACTCCCTCCTTGTAGCCTTTGGAGATGTCTCTCATCTCGAGACATTTGCTCCAACTGTAGAAGGCTCTCGTTTGCAGCACACCGCAGAACCACGGACCTTGCCCGGCTTGAGCTCGTGATGGCCAACTTCCTGTGATCCTCTTTCCATCCACCATCCGTGATGTGGCGGTTGAATCGAATCGACTCTCTATCCAAGCCAAGGCCAGAAGGATCTCAGCGGCGTCTTCTTTGACGTTGAGGTCCTTTCCGGCTTGCTCCGCAGCCTGTACGTGGATCGCTGCCGATCCTTTGTTTAGATCACGGGGCCATAGCTCAACAGCTCGAGGGGCCAATGCGAGTAGAAACATCAGAATGAAATGCATGTTGTTCTCCTTGAGGGCGGACCATATATCAATCGAGCCCCATTGAAAGGTGCCCGTGATCATCCAACCTTTCGGTGAACATCAAACCCGGCCCATCTCTATGCTCTTGCTCGTTAAAGAGCTCGATATCCCATCCGATCTTTCGATACGTAGCAACAACACGCTGTTGCAACGCCTCGTTCCAGTGAGGGACATTCCTAAATGCCCAATATACTGGCCAATGATGGCATTGGACGAGAAACTTGTCGATTTGCTCGCAGACTGCTTCGAATTCGTTCTTGTACTTCGCGGCCCTGTGTTCCCTGGCCTGCGATGGTGAAATAGGCATCAGTCACTTCTCCTACTTGATGTCTTCGAAGCTGAGTCCCTTCAAGTACCCTTTCGCTTTCGCAAGTTCGAAGGTGTGCATTGACATTTCCTTCAACACCTTGATCACGTCGTAAACAGCGCTGTTCTCGTCTTTCCCTCCACCATTCATGATGTTTGACATGATGGTCAACGGAATCAGAGGAGCTCCGCTATACGTCGGAATGGCGACGTAATGCTCTCCGTTGTGGTTCATTGTGTTGGTGATCTGAATCCACATCCATTCCTTCTCTAACAGATTTGCCATGAAACGTTTCCTCCACGTTCTTATCCCCGTGCTTGAGGGATTGCGTGCGAGGGTCGTTTAGCCTGATCTCTGCGGCTAAGTTATCCAGTAACCAGTTATCGTCGTACGGAGATGTCATAGGGAGCTAGTTATCGAACTCTGCGAGACCCTTGCCAAGCTCTTCGTACAACTTCTTTGCAGCCTTTCGGGTCAAGTTCATGTCGATGACCTTGTGGTCGTCGGTAGTGATCACCAAGGGAATTCGGTCATCCTTGATGTTGAATCGTCTAACTTTCATTATGCGTTATCCTCTAACCATTTGAGACGGAGTTCGAACAGACGTCCTCGAGCCTCAGGAGATAGCCCTTCAAAGCAAGGTCCTCCGGCCTTCATGTCGGGGAAGAAGTTGTTCTCGATGTCCTCCCAGACTTGACCGAAGATGAATCCATTACCACAGGCAAAATGATCGCGTATCTCTACGCACGACAAACACGTCTTGAACGTATCGATACTATCGCCCCACAGCCCTGTGACTCGTTCGTATTTGTCGCCCTTGGGTATGGTCTCTCCACACTCTGAACATCGATGGTCCTTACGAGCCACCACTCGCTCCTGTGTGAAGAATTTGGGATGGTCAGCATCGTCGCCACCAGACAAAGGGCAGCACAGCATTATGAGATCTCGATGCGATGTACAAAAGCCTGATGAAGGATTCCGTGCAGCTCTTCCACGTTCGTTTGATCTACCGGCTTCTGCATGACCTTGTCTTCGACTCCAGCACAGTGGATCGCAAAAATGACAGCATCACCATCAATGCCCATAGACAAGCCGGTGCAGAACCCCACCTTGATATCCTCTTGGTTCTTGTACTCGAACGTAATCCCCGTGAACTTGTTAGAGGTCTTGACGTTCTCGACTTCAGCTTCTGTAATCTCTATGAACGGAAGAGTGATAGAGACCATCCCCGCCAGCTCTATGAGCATTGCTGGTAGTTTTTCGCTCATACTGGCTTCACAATACATTCTCCACCATCGACGTCAATCTCGACGGAGATGTACTCGCCATCACGCACCCACTTCTTACCAACTTCCATCAGCTTCTCGAAGGCTTTGTCATAGACATCTTGAAGTTCATCAGGATCAAGTTGGTTCTCTTCTCCGGCCTCGTCCCTGATACGAGACGCTTGCTCACTAGCAGCATCTTCAAGAACGTCTGGGGTCTTGAATGTCAGATAGAGCTTCATTTGTCATTCTCCCATGCAAACGCACCACGTTTTGCAGCAAAATCATCATAGTTCGAGAATATACCCAATCCCTGATCAGAGCAGTTCTCTGACGAATCCCAGATGTCGTCTGGAAGGAACTTGGCCGAAATCTTCAACTCAGCCAAACGCGCTTCCATCCTCTTGCCGTATTCCCTCTCCCACGAGTCTTTAGAGTTCTTCAGCTTCTCGATCTCTTCTTCATCGATCTGCTCGGAGGCTGCACAGTCTTCTGGATAGCGCAAAGTCATGTTCAAGAAGGCGATCGGAAGCTTATGAGGGATGGCAATAGCCTTGGCTGTCAACAACACGTTCTTGGCATATACCAAGAGCAGTTGAATCGATTATTCAGCCCTCACCTTGGTTCCATCTTCGAGAACAAGATCCGTCAGTACCTTCAGAGCTTCCTCTGATTCTTTCAGGATCTTTTCCATCATCGCTGTACTCATATCACTCATGGCTTGCGTAGCTCCTTGAGCTCGTCCTCAGCTTCTTGTTGTGTAGGAAATGAGATCGCCGTCTTCAGCTTGGGATGACGAACAATCCAGCAAGTCGTGTATCCATCACCTTGACAATCGCAAGGATACTCTTCGACGTATCCATCTGAATTGCCGCAACTCACCAATCCTCCTCGAGAGCTAGTACTTCGTTCAATGCGTCTCTAAACCAAACAACATCCCGCTTCTTGAGTACCGTCTGACATTTCTGATTCAGCACTCGATAGGCGTTTGGGCTGTTCACACGCTCTGGGAGAACTTGCTCCTCAATGAAGAAGAGGAGATCACCCTTCTGTTTGTCTAGGCGGTACCGCCATCCTGGATCTGCCCTGGGATCATCATCGGGTCGAAGCCAGACAACGCGTTCGTTATCCATCTCAGTGGCTGGAAGGATGTGTTTACTCATGGATCACCAATCTCCGTAGATGTAATGGGAGTAGCTGACGTAGAAAATGCCGTTATAGCCACAGCCCAATGGGCATAGTCCAGAAAGCCTAGGCCATCGACGCCTTATCTCACCAGGATCGCTAATTCCTTTGGCGGCATTCTCGTCGAAAGTGATGCCATGATTGCATGGCGGTGAGCTTCGATATGGATCGCCAGTACCATTCATCTTACGTGGTTACCAGTTTTGATCCGCCGCGTTTGATGTAGACGGCGCAAGCTCCACAGATATCGAACGTCTCGTCATTCTTCTCCGAGCCGTTGACTCCGTACTTGCGAACGAGCTCGTTGGAGCATAAAGGCGTTCCAGCCTCGCATTTACGCTTCTTTCTTTCTGCCTTTGCCATTAGTCACCTTTGGTTCGAGGTACATGCCTTCTTCAGCTTCCTGAAGAGGGCACCATTTGGGGAACTCTCCGTCCTTAGGGAGTTCGCTCGGATACTCGATGTAGCCAACAATGTGGCGACCGATCTCCCTATAGTGCTGTTGGTTCTTGGGGGCCTTTGTGCGTGCACATAGATAGTCATCAGCACAACCAGCACCGATCGTACGTTCCGTCCTGACGTGAGGGCATTGCTTGATGCAATTGCTAATGACAACTAGCTTCTTCAATTACCCTCCGCCTTGTTGAGCTCGGCCTCAAGCTTTGCAGCGAAGCCAGGAGCTTTGAAAGCCTCTTTGAGTGCACGATCCATAGCCTGTGCTCGAGGCCAGCATTCAGTGCACCAGTAAATACGCCCTTCCCCAATGTCATCGAAACTGAGGAAACAGTCAGGATGGGCTTCGTTCTCGCAATCCTGACATTTCATATCCAACCAAACCCGCACTTCTTGCACTTACTGAGGAGATCGTCCGTCAGTTCGTGAGGACAAGGGTTTCCACAGTTGGGACATGGTCTATCGATCACCTCAGCGGAGACACAACGACCATATTTGAGAGGATTGGAGACAAGTTCTTTCACAGCCTTCGATATGCCGTGGTCAGGACAATCTTCGGCCTTGCATTCGGTAGCTGACCTTCCACAGATCCCAATGAACACCTTGTTGAATCTACTCATCGAACAAGCCCTCGAATATTGCCGAGTGTTTCGGTTTGCTTCTTAACAGCTTCGATTGCACTTTCCCAAGAGGAAGAAGGCATTCCGTGAGGAGTACCGTAACCAAGAGCCTCCCACAGCTCCCTGCGACATTTCTCTAGCTGTTCATCCGCAGCCTGTTTCTGCCAATTACTCATGGTGTGTAGCCGCCTTTCTTCATGGTGGCCTCGATCATCTCCTGCTGCGTCTGGGTCAACGGCAACTTGAGGTAGCTCGGAATCGGAGTTCCCTTTCCGCCCGCCTTCACCTTCCCGTCCTCTTCAGCAATCACATCATCCCAGAGAGACACAAGGCCTTCTCCGTCGACGGTGAGATGGATGAATCCAGTACGCCATGTCTTGTTCGCAATTTCTTCAGACATCATTTACTCATTCAGTTGGTTGATGATGGTACGACGGGCACGACGACGTTCGGCCTTCTTGTATGGCCTTCTTGAGGCATCGCGATTGAATCTCGGTCCGTGCTTGTTGTGCTTCGATTGAACTGCCCAATCTGAATGACCAGGACAGCAATCCATCGGAGCTTTTTGGTTGTGTCCATAAGCTTTCATTATTTTCTCCTTGGAAATAGGCCAACCTGAGCAAGGCCGTTGACCATGTCAGGGATAGCGATCTCGTAGTTGGGATCTGTGGTCCAGAGCCGCCAATTCTCCTTGGCACGCTCTAGTTGCTTCATTTTGGTATCGATCTCAAGAGACCAACCGGTACCAGTTCTTGAGATCCATTTGAGCATATCCGCAAATGAATATCCTCTCCATTTACGAGCCTCAGCTCTGTGTAATGATTCGAGCTCTTTCTCGACCCGCTTTACGCCCCAATCATCCTTGTAGATTGCCATCTACGTACAACTTCTTGATCGCTTCGAGTGCGGCTTCGGCGGCTCTCGCTTTACGCTCTTCTCTATCTGCCCGCATATTGCGCTCGTGTATGGATTTCTGTAGGAAGCGGTTTTGCTCCAAAATATCAGCGAGATCCTTTCTCACTCTGTTGAGCTCCGCTTGTAATTCACCGAGTGTTTTCCTCATCACTTCCTCTTGAGTTTGATGCGGTGAGGGCGATCTGCCTTGCAGAATGTGCGATTCGGCAAATAGCCATGCATTGCGGTCCACATCCTTATCTCGCAAGGAATGCCTTTACCCATGTCACAGACAGGACAACGCTCACTGAGCTTTCTTAGGCGGGACTTTGGCTTCTTCATTTAGTTCCTCTAATCGTCTGTTGCAGAGCCCAACAAGCTCCTCAACGAGCTCTTTGTCTGCTTGCGTTTCTCTGCTAAGAACGTTGTCACAGGACACAAGTAGTTCTGCCACTTGATCTTTCGTGCCCGTTCTGGTCAGGGTGGTCATGAGTTCGACTAGGAAGCGCATTTCTCGCTTCAACCCTATCAGAGTTGGTGGTCCACAACTATTGATACGATTGTCGGGATACCAACCACCGCCTATGTCGTAGACACGGATGATAGTATGGTGCCCAACCTTAGGTACGAATTCAGAGCTCGAAGGAACCCGTAACCATCCATCTAAGACGCCACTCTCCGTGCGAACTCTCAGATGAAAATCATCGATATCACCCTCGAGCTTATAGATTATCTCGATGACTTCTGCCGTGAGTTCTATGTATCTACCTCCCTCTCGATCAGATGGGTATGAGAACCCGGGCTTGAAGAGACTCATGTGCTTTCTTTTCCCATTAGATCACTGACTGCTCTTCTGAGCTCGGCCATGAGCTGCCATCTGTTACCGCTTCGCACAACTGCGATGGCCTTGTCCACAACCGCTTTGGTCTCTTCATCCAAGTTGCGCTGAGACATCCCCAGCTCTCGAGCCAGAACAGCAATCACATCGAGCTCATGACCGGTTAGCAACCAATCGCGCAAGACCTCTAGAAGCTTGGGATCGATATACTGTGAGAAACTAAGACTCTTAGCTTCGTCGAGGTAGTCTTCACCTGAACGAGTTCGAATCACCTCTGCCTTCTCGATGACTTCCCATTCCATAGAGATCAGAGAGGCCTCGCTATTTCCCTTCTTGGTGGTCCAATTAGAGGCTGCGAACCATTTCTCCCCGTTATGGAACTGCCCAACCGAGGCGAGCATGTATCCGCCAATACTTGGTTTGAGAATGAGCTTGTAGAGACCGAGCTCGAGAGCTGCTACTTCTCTTGGTTTCATGTGGTTTTTATCCCTGTAGAGAAACGAACCCATACCGCAGCACTTGGATGCCAGACGAATTGGCGATCGTCAATGACCGCAAGCAAGCGATCTCGAGAGACATATCCTCCGCCTTTGGCGTATGTCCCTTTCTTGCGATACAGGCGAAATCTAATTCGCTTTCGCACTAAGTCTGAAAGTTGAATGTCGAAATGTACGAAGGCTTCTGGGAATTGATGCTGCGCAAACAACGCCGATACAGCGTATCGATCTTCTACCTGATCACTACCCAATGTCCCATCTCCCCTCTGACTGCGTATTCGGCTCTCACCGGAGCACCAACATACGCATTCTTGATGACAGCGTTGCTGGATTGAACGAGCTCAAGTTGCCCATCATCGTTGGTCTTAAATGCGACCAGCTTTACTTCATCATCAAGGGAATCACGATGGGGATATTGCCCAAGGACCTTCAACCTAATGTAGAAATTGCGCCACCCAGACAGTCGTGAGTTGTTGTCCCAATAGACGGTACATCCTGGCCACAACTTCTCAAGTCCTTCCCGCTCACCAATGAGATCGATTTTGACGTCCCAGAACATGGGTTTGTTTCCAATGCCAAGAACTCTACCAACCTCACGAACAGTTCGTTTCATGCACTCTCTATTTGGGGGGCAACGGTGTTTATCTGCTGATCGCAACATGCTCATAGACCACCAAGGATTTATCAGACCCTGATCTCTAACACCTGGCTTTAGAATATCCGCTTTTCGTTGCCAACCACAGGTTTCACAAGTGATGAAGGCTCTACGATAGCGCTTCAATATCTTGTTATTCCTTTTCCTCTTGGGCACCGGTAGATCTGAGAAGGAAAGAGTTAGCATTACGCTCCTCCTCTAGATAACACCAGCCAAGATCAAGCAGGACTTCACGGCATCGTTATCGCACTCGCTACAAGTGCCTTCTTCCATGTCCGGTTCGCACGAGTCTTGAATAACAGCGCAAACTGTACAGGCACCAGGAACAACGCCATCGATAGCGAAGTGCTCCAAGAGATCCATGACGGATTCGAAGCCTTGGTCCGTGGCTATCTTCTTCAGCAGCTCTTTATTGGTGACTGGTGGATATAGGTGGTCGGTTGGCATTTAGCTCTTCCTCGCTTTAAGGAACTCCTTCACCGAGCGATAGCCTTGTTCCTTGGCGAGTTCTTTGTTTGTCGGTGCCTTGATGGTCTTGGTCTTGATTTCGCTGCTGTATAGATGCGAGTAGTAGTTGGTCATGATGTCGTGCATTCGCGAGCTCGTCAGATCGGCACCATCGGCGACCCACTCAGCAGCGATTTGTATTTCCACTGTCCACTTGTAGAACTTCTTCTTCACATATCCTCCAACGCGCATTTGTTAGAGCAGTAGACCGCGTGCCAATTAGGATGTAGAGGCTTCTTACAGTCCTCGTTCTCACAGGTTCTACCTTCCGCTCTAGGCGTGATACAGAGCTCGCAGCGATGACCGAAGAACTCCACGCTGGATCAATTACATTGGCCATGGGCTCAACACCGTAATCCTGGAGCTCGTTCAGGTGAATCCTGCACACAATCAACCCAGCATGTGGATTACTAGAGTAAAGAGGGTCTCTGCCTGGATCCAGTTGAGGCACCAACTTCAGTAGCTCAGCCACAGGTTTCTTCCTTTATCTTGCGCAAACGAGCAATCCATTCATTGGGACCAGCGAAGCTGATACGCTGACCGAAGTCATAGCTGTTCAACAGTGCAGCGTAGTGGCTCTGCAACTTGACCGATTCTTTGAGCGCCTCCCAAATCTCTCCAGTGCTTGGTTTGCCGTCTTCCGGTTGAACCAAACCCAGACCCTCCTCACAGATCATCGCTATACGAGTTGTGGTTGCTGGAGAGAATGTAGAAGTGGAGCCTGGAGCTTTATCCAAGGCCCATGATCTTAGTTGTTGAAGAGCTGCACGCAGGCGCGCCAGCTCGGGTTCAATATTGTGGTCAGGCATTATATGTGTCCCATCGCTTGTTCAACTTGTTTGGCTGTTAGGACGACTCCAAGCTTGTTTGCGAGACCGACAAACTCCTTGGCCCTATTGGCTCTGAATTTATCCAGTCTCCCCTGAGCATCCATTGCAGCGTCGCAATCCGTGAAGTTTGAGCACTGCCATTCCAGTATTCCGGGGTGCCACTCGATGTACTTCGCAAGCCGTCTACGCATGCAATGGGCACAGCGTTTGGTCTTGGTTTTGGGTCTTTTGATATACACGGTTTCCTCTCTTTACGCAGAGCGCAAATTGCCAGCACAGTGGCTCCACTTGGGAGACCAGAAGCTGTGTTCGTACCAGAGCACCCAACCCACTTGACCCCAGCTTTCAGCGAATGCTGCCCACATCGGTTTCCTGTCCTTTTGTTTGGCGCAAACGTCGTAGGTAGTGGCTCGAGAAGAGAGCTCTCGTACCCCTAGTCAGAGACAGAAGGTGGCATCGGAGATGCCCCTGCTTACATGCTTATCCCCACTCCACAGCGTTCCTGCGTGGAAGTTGTAACCGACATGCGAGACGAGATAGAGGCTGGTTTGAGGAGTTCTTTCCCAGCATCTCCCTCTTATCTGAACGAAGCACCTTATGATTACAATTGGTCAAATGCCTCCCAACAGTTCCCTGGTAAGAGATCGGCTACAGCTAGCTAAGAAACGAGGATAGTTCCTCTCTGTTCTAGCTTGTCTGCGGCCCCGCATCCAAACCTGCCTTACATCTGGAGTGACTGCCGTAGTCAGCTACATCATGCGCTACTAACTTACTAACGTAGGGACGTCCTTCACTAGCAACGAGATACAGACACCTCTCACTTAGCGAAGCCAAGAGCGTAGTCTTATGAGCCAAGAAAAGGAGCGGAGATAATATCTCCACACCAGTACCCAGGATGTTATCCCGGGTTTGTTACGCCGCTGCCGACGTTTCGATGGCGACCTTCTTCGTCTTCTTCTCTTCCTTCTTCTCCTTCAACGACTCGGCGCCCTTGTTGAGCACCTTGGCCGCACCAGCCAGAACAGCTCCGGTGATTGCTGCACCGAGAGCCATTCCCGCACCACGAGGAATGTTCTCCACGACAACCGAACCAACACGCTTGATAGAGCTCCACATGTGTTCACCTCCTGAAAGTTGTACAAGCACAAGGGGTGTGCTCGTTCATAAGTATTATCCCCTCGATTAACTAGATAATTGCAGCTCATCGTATATACCTAGCGTTATCGAAAGGGGACCCAGTCTGTTTAAGGAGGGGGACAGTGTGAACCTAGACCAGTAGGGGTACTTTTAAATTGCCCTACTAAAGCGCGACAGCCAGGCCCTAAATTTTTTCTTGAGGGGTGCTAGGAGGCGGCGCAGTAAATTTTTCTTGGGAGTTGGTTGAGCAGTACACGCTAGCAAGTCGTCAAGCAGCTCCTTGGACATCTTCTCTGAAAGATAGAGTCTAGGTCGCGCAGGATGATTGCTCCAACCATCGATCTTCTTGAAGGTCTTATTTAAGGCTTCTTTGGTCCAAGGATCTGTAGACATAACCTCGAGCTCGAAGAAGGCTTCTCCGTACTTGAAGAAGTCAGCCTCGTTGTCGAAGTCGCAACGACAAGGGAACAGCTTGCAGCCACATTTAGAACAAGGCATAAATAACTCCATGCTTAGAGAACGAAACAAAGAACTCGCCCTTCTGATGCTACGCAACCTGATGAGCGATATCGAAAGAGATAACTTCATCGTCATGGATGTTTCTATGGATACGTCAGATCCTAGAGTCACCGATCCGTATTCTTACGCTTCGGGTGAACAGGTGATGCAGGTACGAGTTCGCTTGGACGAGAAGAAGTTCCGAGATATCGCCGAGAAGGCAACAGCGGCGATGGAAGTAGCTGCCAAGCGCCACGAGTGCAAGGGTGGCTATGTGGGACAGAAGAAGCTGACATTCGATGGACAAACCGCGGACATCTTCAAGTTCAGCTGTGCTTGTGGAAAGCTCATCGAGATCTCTGGTATGGAGGCCTCGGTATAACGAACTAGTTCCGCATAATCTGAGCTCGAGGTACATCAGGACGTTTTATCGTAGAATCTTTCGATGACTAGGAAGGCACATAAATGAGCTGCCCGAGAAGACTAATGGTAAGCCCAGAGGCGACGGAATTCCTAGAGCAAGCAATTGCTGCCGGCCTGATCGCTGGCTATGACGTCGAACTCTCGGAAGATGGCTTGACGGTCAATACAACCGTCCATCTTGTTCAGCCGATAAAGTTCATCGAGCTCAAGTTCACGATCTAAGGAAAATTTTCCGGGTAAATTTTACTAAAGCCCGAGCTAAGGAAACTTTCTTTACTAGGCGCATCTAGAACAGGCCCTGTGGAAGCTCCTGGTGATTTTCTTTTTTACGGTAGTACCGGACAGCGAAGCATATGGAATGCGAGAACGTTCAGGAGTGCAGCGCTATCTTCTGGGCTACGGACTTTGAACTCTACCCCGCACTTGTCACAGGTAGCCTCCGCCATCAATACGACAGGATACTCTTCTTGTTGTATGGGACGTAGGACAAGACTGAAGAACGCATGTTCCATGGAGCTCCTAGTAGTAGGTGAAGCTATCGAGCTTGGACTTCGTTCGTTCTTTGCAGAGGAGACCGAATGTCCTCTTCAAATCCTTCGGATGACCTACCGCAGCAGCAAGAACATGCTCGGCGTTGTAGACGTAGCGATGGTTGGGTGATCCTTCCATCTGTCCGGCTTGCCAGCGGTCGTTTTGATTCCACTCGATGAATTCTGCGTGGAAACCGTCTGTATTGGTGAAGCCCATCTGGTAAAGCCAGTCAGAGAAGTCCTCTCCATCGAATCCCATATCCTTGATCTGAGCTCCGCATTTAGAGCAGAACTCTGAGGATGGGTCTTTCTCTTTCGAAGCTGTACAACACTTCTTGAGCTTAGGTTTCCTGTCGATCATGAACTGCTCTTTGAGGAACGTGGCCAGATCTACCAAGGCTTCTTTGGCATCTTTGAACTGCTCCTCTGAGACCCACGGCATGTATGAGAGGCTCTGACTCTCGACGTATCCAAAATTCAGAACGAAGGTGTAGCGTTTTCCCATACAGGCTTATCCCTGACTACTGGCAAAAAAACGACTACAGCCGAGTACTCGATCATGACCTCATCCATCCGTAGCGAAGACTTTCACTGGACCAAGGAGTCCAATTACTGGTCGGGCGCTTGAAGAGGACCCATTCGTAGAGCTCGTACATCATTTCTTGATGTCCGAAGTAGGTCACCTTCCGAGCATGGATCCCGGCACAAGCTGCGGCGTAGAGGAAAGACGCCAGAAGATCTTCCATTACGGAACCTCCACGTAACACATCGATCCCTTGACCGCCGTCTGCCTATTGGGCGGAAGGACATCGAAGTGGGCGCTGTGGATGTACCAACCGGAGACATGCTCCTTCGCCTTTTGAAGGGCTAGCTCCTTGGAGGCGGCCTTGATGTGGAGCTCGTAGTACCTCTCCGCATTCATGTCCGTGATGGACTGAGCGCTGACGGCAACAACGAACTCCATCATAGGGATTCTCCTTGAGGGATGGAGTCACTTGTGGCACCCTCGTTGATCGCCCGAATCGTACGTTCCGCCCGTTCGACAATTCTTTCGATACGTCGACGGTGCGTTGTTCCGCACGATTCGCAGTTGGAGAAGGTTCCCCAGCCAGTCTTGTTCTTGGCTCCCCATCCCATCCCCAAGTACTCTTCTCGAGTAACGACTACGCCGCAGCTCCGGCAGAACTTCCGATCCTTCGTCGAGGTCGTGCAGCACTTGCGGAGCTTCGCCATCTTGATGCGAGGTCCCGTATGTTTCTGCCCGCACGCCGTACAGAAGACGGTCGTAGGATCGATACCCTCATGGATCTCTTTGAGGGCAGCTTCCGTGATCTTATCCGAGACCACTTTCCTATCGACGCCCTCGACCGCCCAACCGAACTTCCAGAGCCGGTCCTTGTGATCTCGGAACCTGCGGCTGAGCCCGAAGCCTTTGATGCCGAGACGGAACATCTGCGCCAGATTGGGGGCGCCCGACCCCTCATAGATGTCGGCTAGGACCAACATCGATTCGTGATCGCATGCCCGCGCTGAGAGAAGAACCGGCTCTGGAGTACCATCTCCAAGAATCGGACTGATCACTTTCATCATCGCCTCCTAAAGTAAGCCCAAGGAAGTGGGCTCCACTATATTATCTCCTAGGATGTCTAGGAATTGCCGATTTGGGGCTCTGTAGTGGGCTCTATTTACCAGGCAAAGAAATCCAGACAGCTTCAAGGCTGCTGGATGTTATCCGAACTTCTCCATGAAGGCCTCGGCCCGAGCTTCTATCATTGCCAAACTGAACTTCAACGCTCCTCCGAAAACGGATAGCGCGAAGACATGCCTGTGGGTGATCGCAGGATAGGCCTTCTCGTTAGCGCAGAGCATTCCGAGCACAGAATTCAAGGTGTCGGACAGTAGCGCTGCCTTGATGAGGCTCATATCTTTCTCGAATGGTTCGGACTCGTCCGTAGGATGGTTCAACATCGTAGCGAATCCTCGAAGCTGGATCTGGTGGTGGGGTGGTGACCTCCAACCTATCCGCCTCGAGGATGATGTTGACGGCGGAGACCAAGTCCTTGCGAGAGAAGTCTTTGTCGAATTTGACCTTGATCTTCATCTACCACCCCTTCTTCATGACGAGGACGTTGTGGATACCGGACACCAACTCCGTCGAAGCAATCATCGGAAGAAGAACTATCTCGCCGACCAGTCTGCCGAGTTTACCGGGAAGGACTTTCTGCATCTTCTTGATGATGGACTCACCAAGAGTATGGCCGGCGATCGAGACCCGACCATGGTGGATGCCGTAGTTGAATCTGTTGCAGACCCTCATTAGTCCACCGTCCAGCGAGGATACTGCTCGGTGGCCAGGAACTCGAATTTATCGACCTTGGCCTCCTCGAGCCTCTGATGAAGTGCGCTTCGAGCGATGCCTTGAACGTCCTGACGATGGACATCGAGTTTCCCATCACACATCAAGTCGGGATAGAGCACCACGGTCTCCACTTGACGAACTAGCTCACAGAGCAAGTCGCGAATAGCGAGAGCAAAGTGATTCCTCGGCCGCCAGTCCAACTCGAGCTTTGCGATCAGCAGATCGTGAGGATTTCTTGATAGTGGCAACTCGCAAGGAAGCTCCACTTGATACACGTGAGCAAGCTCCACGATCTCACGTGTAGCTTCCGCCACGATGTGATCGAAGCGCTGCCTCATAGTAAGTTTGGTCATCGACGCCCTTCCTAAAAGATGAAGCGGAATTGCCTCACAATCTATTATCCCGCCAAATAGCCAGGAATTGAGGAATGGGCAAAGAACGAAGGGTCATCCTAGACGAACCTTCTCTATTCGTTTTCTACTACAGGCCATACGAACTTCTGCCCGTAATTACGATCAATCTGCGCGATGTCCGGCATACGCACGTTCCTGAGCGTTCATCAAACTGCCGCGGGGAGCTCAGTCCAAGGCCAGCAGTGACTTCCAGAGCTCATTCTCGAGATTGTCCGTTAGCCCAAGTCTTAGAAGCTTAGGACCTTACACAGTAAGAGCAACCGCATACCAAGGATGGAAGCGCCACCCTACAATCTCCATTTCTTTAGTGGCTCGTGGAGGAGACCGGTGATCTCGTGAAGTTGATCGACTTTAACGAACTTCTGAGTTCCTGGTTCGTATCCTCTGGTGATGGCGAAGTGTATATCTATGAGCTGGACTTGAGGCATGCGTCCAGGAACGTAGACATCCAAGATCTTTCCGTAGGGACCATCCCCAAGAACTATCCACGTATGTTCGATGCACCAAAGAGATCCATCGACAACCGTGTTATCGAAGTCTTTGAATGTAAGGATCTTGCTGATGGCTCTGGCGAGTTCGTGACAACGAATCTCCTGGCCACCTAGCTTGTGGATCTCCAACGAATCGACGAGGTACGTAGCGAGCTCGAAGGCTTGTTTGACGTTTCCGCTGAAGATGTGTCGTTCGCTGTAGCTCTTCATGGTTGTGGATCATCCCCGATGCAGTCGTAGCAAACGATGTCATGATCACCAGAGCCGTACGTATAGGGCTTACCTGGAATGGAACGATTGACGATAGGTGTTTTGCACCTGCCGCAAGGACCCATCACCTCGTACTCGTATTCCTCCGTCTTTTGTAGATGCTCTTCAGTCCCAACCCAGTCTGGAGACATATCGGGCTTCTTAGAAGACGCGAGTTGAACTGCCTCCTCGTAAGAATCAGCTTCAATAATGACCTCAGCAGTGACAGTCTTGGTGAAGTGAACGCGAAAGTTATTCACGCGACGACCTCTACTTCCGCAACGATGTACGAGGATCCGTACGATCCTTCACGTTCTGAGACCTTGAGCCTGATCTTGGAGTTCTGATTGATTGGGTTATATCCGAAGAGTTCCCCGAGGGTGATCGTTTCTTCTTGGTCTTTTGGCCCAGAGAACCCAATGGTCAGAGATAGTTTCTTCATACAATCTTATCTCAGAAATAGACAAAAACGGAGCAAGCTCCTCTGTTCTTTACGTAGTTCGGCCCTCACCAACCGCTCGATACCGGTTTTGCAGGCAGACATTACGTCATAACGAACACAGACCGGACCTTAGCAAGTGTCCCAGAGCCGATAGCTTTTTTCGCGTTACCTGATGATACCGTACTTCAGCGTGGTTCGTAGAATCGCCATACCTACGATGTGAATGATCTTGAGGTTGGAGATGCTGTTCTCGTGAGTACAGATCTTCTCCAGAAGGTTTTCGAGGAGATCGAAGGTTCGGACAGCGTCGAAGATGTCGAACTCAAGGATTCCGGATCCAGGACCTGGTGATAGAGACTTCTCCACCTTCGTTCTCAGAACTGCCAGAAGTTCCTTCTGATCCTCTGTTCCGTTTGGATCTATCATCCATTCTTGGACGATGCAGCAGGCTTCCTTCAGGATGTTCGCATCGGAAGTCGGAAATAGTATCTTCATGCTGCCTTCTTGTCGTGACGATGCAGATAACACCAACAATCGTCGCAGTGAAACGGGAGATCGTCTGCGGCTCCATAGCACCAAGGAACGCATCGCTTGCATCCCTGGCATTTATAGAACCGCATGATCTTACCCTTCTGGTTGACGCATCCTGCGCAGATACACCTCGGAATGGCTTTTCTGAATATCTTGCTGAAGCTCATGGTTTATCGCTGAAATTAGAGAGATCGGAAATCCGAACTCGATGTTGATAGCCAACCTCGGCTGTCAAATCGCTGGTGACTCCGACGTCCCCATATGTGCTGGCCATGACGACTTGAATGCGAACACCCTTGTAATCGGCGAAGAGCTTGGGGTAGGGCTCCTTAGACAACATGCCGTGAGCAGGTGAACGAGCTCGTTTGAGGTACGTCCTCAACACCTGAGGCGCTTCAGGATCCTCGATGTAATCGTCGCAATGTTTGAAGTTAGATCGTTCCATTACCGCTTGGGTCCTTTGTCTCGGCATTTCTTCGTGCCGAATACGGGGAGCTCTGGACGAAACGCCCATTTGCGTTTCTTTCCACACCACTTCTTCTTGCAACGCTTACATCTCTTACTCACGGGTCACCAGATCGTCCTTGAGTGGGTACCACTCCTCTTGGTCACCGAGGCGTGCATTGAGTTGTTCGACCGACTCGGTATTGAGATGAAGACCTTCGCGAACGATACCAACATACACCGTCAACCAGAAATTGCGGATGGTACCGTCTGGATGTTTGTATCCGATGATCTCCGCAGCGTGAGCAAAATGCATCACCCAGTGCATGGGATAGTGGTCTAGCCCCTTCTTGAGATCTACGAAGTCGTTCTCCGAGATCGTCGTCTTCATGTACTTATCAACCTCGCTATCCATGACGTTAATCATGGCCGGGTAGAACAAGACCGAACGTAGCTTCCTCGTGAACTTCTTGCTGACATCTTCTTTAGGAATACCGTCGCATCCACGAAGAGCGGATAGAAGAACTGCCTGTTCCTTGAACGAGCAGCACTCGGCCAACCAAGGACGGACGACCGATTTACCAACGTGTAGTTTTCTCTGCATACTTGCTTATCTCAGCAAAGAAAACCGTATCCATTTGGGTATGCTAATTTTTTGGTAAGTGATACTGTCTGTTCATGAACTCGGTAGAGCTTGCGGCCTTCAGCGACGAGCTGATGAAGATTGCTGCCGACAAGGAAAAACCCTTCTGGCAAAAAGCACTGCCATTTGCTGCGGCGGCCGGTGCTGGAGTCCTTGCCTACAAAGGCTTGAGGACACCATCCTTTTCCAAGAACCCGGCGTTACGGAAAGTTCAAGAGCTCGCATCTAGCAAAGGCTTCCACCGTATCGTCGACGTGACTCCTGATGGAACTGGTGGATTTCTTCGTCCTGTTGCTGATGCTCAGGGCAAGCTCTCGCCATTGAACAAGGCCAAGCTGTTCCTGAACGAAGGAACTACAGAAGCCATTCCGATCACCTACACCCCGAACCAGGCGGGTAATTACTCCACCAAGGTTGTTGGTCAGAAAGGTCCGAGACAGGTAGAGGGTGTCGTTCATGGACGTCCTGATATTTACGGACGTGACAAGGCGGTTCGCGGAGGTGTGGATGTCGAAGGTACCCCTGAGGTGCAGAGAGCGATGACCAACCTTGCTGCGGGTGGAAAGAGGAGTGAAGCAGATCTCCTCAGCAAGCACGCCCCTGAAGCAATCCCAGAGACCTTCACGGATCTATCTCCGATGTTCAAGAAGCTCCCGAAGGATCGGCAGCAAGCCATCAACGAGCTCCGTAACAGAATCAGAGCAGCCCATGGAGAGAATGTTCTACTGAAGCCGAACCAGGGCCTGTCTTCTGGAGGCAAATTTCCTCGATCCAATCAAGACTGGGGAGCTCAACTTCGGACCTACGACGAACACATGGCAGATCCAGTCAAGAGAAAGGCGTATCGAGCTCTGAAGGGTGAGGACAATGCTCTTGCCGATTATTCGAAAGAACATGGATTGTACGAGGGCAGTGTGCTTCACAATGCGCTCAAAGATCCGAAGTCGATGCTTGCTCAGAAGATAGTAGACAATCCAATGGGCGAGTGGAGAGTGCATACTGTTGCAGGAGAAGCTCCGAGAGGGTTGATGACTCCCAGGTTCGCTAGCAACCCAGCAAAGACTCTAGCTGCTCGTGCCGGTGTTGGAGATGCCAGCACCAAAGAACTCCAGCAATTCGTAGAGCAGGATATTCTACAGAAACTACCAAAAAATTATCGCGAGGGTAACTACGCCTTCGATGTCATGCCACATCGGAAGCCTGATGGCTCCATCGGGTTCAAGACCATCGAGATGAATCCAGCGGAGAGAGCGAAGAGCCAGAGTCTATCTGGTGGAGGATCGGGGTTCTTGGATACAGCAGCCTCTCCGTTCTCTGGACTAAAACATTACCGCGCCGTAACTGGCAGACATACACCCCTAGTTGCTGGACTAGGAGCCGCCGGAGCCGCAGGCGCTACCGGAGCAGTTACAGGGACCGTGGGCGAATGATCAGTCCTTCGTTGTTCCATCGCTTCTCGAACTGAGAGATCGAGCTCTCACGGAATAACTGACTTTTCCAACTTGGATCAGACAGGTAGACCGTGTCCTCTTTCTCGTCGATGGCGTAGACAACTCCGTAGTGATCTCCGTCCAGGCCAACCATCACTACATTGTCTGTAGCGATAGCCTTTACCAGATCTCTCCAGGACATCTTCGGTCTTCGGCCAACACGCATCCCATGAGAACGTAGGAAGCGTATGACTGGAGCCTCTGCTGTCCCGTCCGAATCCGTCTTGAGCTTCTCGTACACCTCTCTGTAGCTGACATCGACTCCGAAGAACGAAGTGATGGCATATACACAACACGGCCCGCAGGTGTACGACGTGAACTGAAACTTACGCGGAAAGTCTGCAAACCCGACGAGAGAATCTGATCTCTTATCGGGGATGCCGAGAAGTAGACCCAGCATTCTTCACCACGAGTCGAGATCGGTACGATTCCTCAAGCCGTTGACCGCGGCGCCCAAGAAGAACGCCAGGACAGCGACCACCGCAACCGTCGACTTCTTGATTCCCGCCCTCACGACGATGGGATCTAGGATGATGAGCTCGACGACCTTGGGGCCGATGTTGGTAGCGATCTCGGAAGCAACCTTTGGAACTTGTGCAAGCATGAACCCTCCTCCTAAAGAATGAAGCGGAAGTGCTCCATCTAGATATTATCCCTCCATATACAGGGTAATTTCAGGTAGGATTCGCGAATGCCGACCAAGGTAACAGAATCGACTGAAGAAGAAGTCAGAGACCATTACATCAAGTTTTTAGAGGGACTAGTCGATAAGGCAAAATCTGGAGAGATGGTCTTTCGAAGTATCAACCAAGCAATGCCGTATGTGCAGGTCTATGATAACGAGACGGAGAAGTGGGAACACTTCCGCATCGGAAGTAGAACTCTGGGTTGGATCTACGAATGTCCAGCTCAGGACGAATTGGAACGAGCTCGATTAAAGCAGTTCTTGGTTGACCATCCCAAAGCAGAAGTCATCAAAGAAAAGAGTGCCGAAGATACCGCTAGAGAGTTACGCGCTTTGGTTGAAGGTAGCAAAAGAAACGGGCTCGAGTAGAACCCTCTGATCTGTTTTTTCGTCCGTGCTACGCGTGCACATCCATGCGCTCAACAGCTGTAAAGGAGCTCATACCATTGCTAGATGGCACCGACCTCTGCCAGCGATCTTCGATTTCAATCAGGTTCTCATCTTGAAAAGGACGCCGGTCTCTTTGAACCTTTCGAGGGCCTTGGTGGCGTCCTCTTCCTTCTCGAAGTAGTCCGTCTCTCGAGAGTTGTAGTCGATCTCGTCACCAATGGATGGCGTTCGATGATACTGGCTACAATCCTCGCAAGTGGAATCTCCGCATGCGAGCCACATCGTGCCGATGTAGAAGAGCCCAGAACCCTGAGATCGAATCACCTTGAACGGTCCGACGTGTGAATCGACTTTCATTACCAGTGCTTTGGCACTGAGTATTGTTTCTCCTGGAATCATTTCTTTCTCCTTACACTTTTCTGAATACGGATACAGACATGGGAGAATGGTTGCTTTGATATTCGAGTCCTCCCACGAATTCCAGCTTACTCTCAGAGATCTCGTCCACCGTTTTAAGAACTCCGGCCCATCGACGATCATTGAGAGATCTACCCTTCTTAGCCCCCAGCCTTATGGTTCGTGTTCCGCTATGGTTGCGGACCTTGAGCTGTTCACGCCCACGTTCCCACGTAAGCCCAACGATTGACCCACTAATCATCTTCTCGTGGACCTCTCGCAGGCACGGAAGAACGTTGTAGGAGTTCAGGTGTCCCATGAAGTCCAGGTTGGCAAACCCGACCTTATCGATCTGAGGAAGGGCTTCTCGTAAATTTCCAAGTCGAGCCTTTGCTCCAGGCCAATACACTCGAACTTGCTTGATGGCCTTTTGGACGTGACGATTCTTGATATCGTTGTCAACGAACCAAGATCGTTCGGCCTCCCAACCCAAGTAGTCTCGAAGAAGTGAGACTTCCTCTCGGGGCTCGGTTCCGGCTAGCGTGATTGCATGTCCCTGTCGTGGAGCATCGACAGCGAATTTATACAAAAATAATCGCGCTGCCGTTTTGTCCTGATGGTTCCCAGGGAACGGAGACGAGCGCAATTGTTCTTTCATACGAGTGCCAGATACTTGAATGGGATGTGTGTCGTCGGATTCGTCTTCGTGACGTATTTAAGCTGCTTGCTGTTGATCAGCATATCGATAACTCTCCGAATGGGGTAGAAGCTCTTCTTCATTTTCTTCATGAGCTTGTGGACGGTGGCGAATTCGTCCGTCTTGACCATTTGAAGAATAGGTTTCGTCAACTTCTCGTTGTTTGTGGCCATGATCTTCTCCCCTCGCTTCGCCTGATGCGACTTCGGCTTCTTACGTTTGACCTTCTTGTTGGCGACGATCTTCTTGGCCTTGGGCTTGGTTGGCACAAGGGTCTCGACCTTCTTCGTGACATCGCGACCTCCGCCGGGCCCGTTTGTCAGCGCATCGAATTCGAACTTTCCTTCAGTGAACAACCTTTGACCTTGATCCATCTTGCGAACCGCGTCGATCAGCAACTGTTGACGGTTCGTTATCTTTGACGTTTCTAACTGCATGTGGTTTTCCTCCAAAGTAAGTTCCTCTTGTGATGTGAGCCCGATACGCAGCAATCACTCCTATCGAAATTGACGGGAAGTATTCCTGAATATCGTTGTTAGAGAACCCAATCTCGATCATCTCGATTAGGTCTGTTACCTCGGTCATAAGAAGGGTTGGTTTCCTCACATGCTTATCTCCTGCAAGTTTGTTATCTCGCAAAAAACGGAGGCTGTCCTCCTCTATTCTTCAGCTGATTCAAATCATCCGAAAGACGTACGAGCCAATGTCCGCCAGTTCACCAGACTCGGAGTACGAACGGTATATCGAGCCGCTGTACTCAAGTACCTCGAGACCATCCTTCCCCTGCACGGGACTCCGTTCATCAAGTTATAGACCGCGACGCTTCCATATGCCTTGCGGCAAGTAGGTGCGATCCGAGTGAGAACAGACGCCGAGCTGACCAACAACGACAACTCCTTCGCGATAAGGAACTGCATTTTTCAGAAGCTCGTTGGAGTAGACCGGAGACGTGCCTTCGGCGCAGCTGATGGTGATGTGGAGAAGCTCGTTCTTGATTACAATCCCAGTGAAATCAATCCACGGAAATTTCACCGACACTGCTTGCGCCTTCTCGTCCTCGGCGTAACCAGTCACCTGGATCGCGAACTCTTGAGTGATCGGGCTGTTGGTCTTATTGATAAACCTGACCTGGTCTAAGTCCGGCTTGTACCAGAAGGTCACGTGGTCGGCGTAGATGTTCTGGTGCTTCGGCTTAAACACATCGAGAAGTGCTACGCGTTCCATCTCTTTTAGGAAGACCCCCGTGTAGATGTGAAGCTTCTCCGGCAACTTCTCGAGGCTCGAAAATCCTTTGAAATTGATCATCAGTGAATGCTCGGATATGAGTGTTCTAGAGGAAGCAGCCTCTCGATGAGAAAGTAGCTACCATCATGCAGGTAGATGGCCAGCATTCCGGGCTCGACGTTTGGACTGAGAACACCACCCATCTGCTCTCCGAAAGCGGCCTGGATTGTGGTGATACCGTCGTCTCCGATCTTCTGTTCGAGACCGAGAATGACGAAGCCCTTGTTCAACCACAAGTATCCATCTGTGCATTCGAGATTGTGGCCAGACATTTCTTTGGCCTCTGCGAGCGTGAGATCTCGAACTCGTTTCCATGCCGGATTGTACTCGGCATCGTACTCGTCGAATGGGTTCGTACCGTGGATCTTCATGTGATTCATTGTTTCCTCCTAAAGCGCGAAGAAGTGCGCTCCATAAAGATTATCCCGTCTAATGGACCTGATTTATCGAGCAAAGAAACGGAGCCGAGCTCCTCTGTTCTTACTATCGGCCATTCATAGGTTCAACCGTCCACAAGAACTTTGATCGACCGTTCCTTCTATTCGGAGCAAGTGTCAATGCTGTCGAGTTCTTCACTTAACGGTTTCCTGGCGACTTCCAGAATCTTGTCTTCGCTGAATCCTGGTAGGAGCTTCTGTCCAAAGTCGATGGTCTGGCAGTTGCGTTCGTGCCGTAACTCGAACTGTCCATAGTTTGGAGAGAACCGAAGTGGGGCTTGGTGGAATTGCCGAAGTACTCTGAACTCCGCTTTGAACTTCTCTTCCTCTTCTTCGGTACCCGACTCACTCATGTCTCTGGCCCCGGACGTCGATATCCAGACATTGCGAATGGGGCATCTTTGATGTCAATGAACTCTGGAAGGTCGAAGGGTTTCTTCCCTTCCCGAACCCAGCTATACAGATGTTCGAGGAACGGTTCGAACATTGGACACACCCAGATACGGTGCTTATTGAGATCGGCCCCCTACGTGCCCACCAAGCTTGAACCAAGCTCCTTCTCCAGTCTGAAGGTCGAAGACTAATATGTGCTCTGGTCCCCAACCACGTCCTCGAATCAGAAAGCCCTCGTCGATCTTGGAGCGGTACGCGAGCTCTTCTTCAGTGAACTCTCCGAGAAGGAACTTGCCCCAGTTGAGCTCGTTGTTCGTGACTTCGATGATCTTGGTCTTCATCCGTCCACCGCCTCAATCTCGCTGACTTCGAAAGCGAGCGCATCTCCGTGGGCGTACCCAACGTCAAGAACTGGATCGTTGTCGAGGACTCCCTCGAGCTCGCCGCTCTTGTTGATCTTGTTGACCTTATCGACCTTGACCCACATGTGCTCGGTGTTTGTTCCGTCCTTGGTCTTGAAGCCGAGCTTGACGAACTTTCCGAGGAAGGTCTTTGGATCTTGTCCGGCGAACTTACCGGGTTTCGGTGCATGCTCAGAACAGACGTGCCCGAAGTTGCGCGGTGATTCGCTATTACCGCCCTTCGCACTCACACAGCAACCTTTGCTGCTTCAATAAGCGTAGCTTCGGTGATCTCGGAGTTGATGTTCTTGAGCTCTTGGCACTCCTTGCAGTACTTCTTGGGTGCGTCGGTATAGCTCTCTCCTTTCACGTCGGATTGGTGTCCGCAGATCCGACAGTAGAAGTACATCGGAGATCCGGCTGGCAAGCGACCATTGTCGATTTGCTCGGGTCGGTTCTCGATACGATTGCGCATGCGAAGAAGTGCTTGTTTGTCTTTGATGTCAGCAACGGCCATATGCCCTCCAGTTGCTTATCCCAGCAAAAAAACGGGTCGATGACCCTCTATTCTTTTGTTTCGCAGATCGATCCCCAGCACACAGAGGCTTCGAAATCCCAAACCGGTCTTAGTTCGACACGATTTACCATCACAACATCAGCCACGAACGGATCTCTTCCGGATCGCGACCAGCGTTCAACCAGAACGAGCAGACGGTGGCTCCGCCCTTTTGATATCGTCGTCAGACATAAACCATTCGATGGCCATCATAACCTTCGTTTGGTGTAGAGATGGGGGAATGTGCTCGACCTGAACGTCATGGAACGCGAGATGTTGAAGGCGATTGATCAATCGCATCTTCTTCGTCAACGAGGTCCATCCCTTCCAACAACGATCGCATGCGCATTCATCGTGACAAGGCGCCTCTTCGTCTACAGCCTGCCCTTCGTTCATTTGGTCTTCACCCGCATGAGCTCGATGTTGGCGATGGCGACCTTCAGTAGCGCGATGTGTTGCGGATAGGTCTTCGGTTTCTTCTTCCGAGTCTCCATCGACCCATGAACCTTCTTGAGAAGAACCTCTGTAATGCCTAGAAGCATATCTTCAACTTCCGTCATAAATTTCCCTCCTACGCCCTTATCTCCACAACAGAAGGCAAAAATCGGGCATAGCCCTCTGATCTATTTTTCCGCCAGCCGCTCGATAACGAAAACCAAACCTCTGAGCAGCAAAACGATCTGCTTGAGATTCAATACTCGCACTCGCAATACTCAGCAAGTTCGATCGTACCATTCGGACCTATCTACCCTCCTTGCGAAGTGCCATCAAAGAACGGGTCAGGAACCCTCTATTCTTTTCGTTCTCAGTAGCATCGGACGCATGCTCGTTCTACGCAGGTCGAGGTTTAACCCTGTTCCTGCCACATCTGGTCCTCTTTGAGCTCCTTCTCGAACTCACGTTTCCGATCCATTTGGAGGTCGGAGACGAAACTGCTTTCAGAAGGAGCTTGAGGAAATGGTTGACCTGGTTTCTGCTCTACGGTGATGAGGTAGAGACCCAGGGGGTCGGCGTCTTTGATAGACGTCATAGTCTTCACAACTGCATCTGTGATGTTCTTCTTGAGCTCATCGTCGGAAAGATTGGAGAGGAGAGAGACTTGAAAACTGACTTGAATGTTTCTCTTCACAGTTGCTTATCCCGCAAAGAAAAACGCCCAAGCACGAATGCCTGGGCTCTGTTCTTTGTATCCAGATAGAGTCCGTGCCTTACTCACTACACCAGTTCGTAAGACCTACCCTCTCATCTCGACTTCGATGGAACCTTAGCCAGACCGTATTGTATTTCGTTCCGTATGATCCAAAGATGAACGTTCTAACGCTACATCGGTGCCATCTATCGTCATACACAAGTCACTCACGACACGCGTTACTTCGACGATATCTATCGGATTACACTACAACGCTCTTGGCCGGATCGAACTTGCGCACCTGCTTTTGAGCATTGATACGCCAGTGCTCGAGATGTTCTGGTGTTCCCCATTTCGAGACGTCGCCCTCCAGAAGAGTAACTAGCGTATCGACACCAGCCTTGAATTCGTATTTGAAGATGGACCACTGGGTATCTGGGAACTGTCGAACCTTCTCGCGAAGGGTGGCTAGGGAGCCAGAACCTTGACGATGTCCTGCCTGGGTGAACGCTACGTAGAGTTTCGGCATATCGTGGTCTCTCCTTGCTTAGAAAGTGGCGCTGTCTTGCGCCGTAGAAAGAGATCCTAATCCATCTCTGGGAAAAAAGAAACGCCAGGTGTGTTCCTAGCTCTATTTTTTCAAGCCGTCGTCTAGTCAAATGTCACTAGATACGGACCCTCATTTATCCGGCCTGTCTTTCTCTCCCACAGTACTATCGGAGCATCAACTTGTGCTCCCGCAACAATAGCTTCCGCCGTACCGCTACATCTCAGATCAGGTGAAGAAGATTTCCTGTGGCCACCAATGGGGCCAGTTCTTCAAGCTCTCTTCGAGAACGTAGTGCTGACGCAGGACGCTCCTCGCAGGAGCTCCATGAACTCCCCGCTTCGCGCAGTCTCGGACATCGTGGAGCAAGGTGATGATCTTTAGGTCATGCCCGTATGCCTGAGCAGTGGCCACGTACGGAGCCACCTCTTGAATCGAGCAGTTGGTGTTGTCGACGATGAGAAGACCGGGTTTGGGCCCGAGAGGGAGGCCGTCTCTCACAGCTTCTGTGAACTTCTGTAGGCACTGGTTGTGGGCATGCGACAAGTACTTCACGTTGAAGTTGTAGACGCCTTCAGCATTCGTGAAGAAGTAGTCCGCGGAGAAAGCTTGCTTCGGCAGATCCTTCGTCTCCATCCGTAACCTCAGGATGTACTGCGCCCACTCGCAGTCCTTCTGGATCGATTCCGGGTGCTCATCCCAGACCAATGATTTGCCGAGGAGAACATCAGCGAGTGTGCTCTTTCCAGAACCAGTCACGCCTCGAAAAATGATGACCATTGTGTTTCCTTTCAAACGATGTCGAAATTGCGCTTTGGACGATCAGTGCATTCACCGTCCTCCTTGAAGTAGAAGAACGGAAGACTGTCCCACTCCTCCATAGTCAGCTCGATGACTTTGGTGTCTTCGTCGTTCATTGCGTACGCACTCATCATGAAGGGCTCGTGACCTCGTTTCATGAATGCGGCAGGACACAGGTAACGAACATCTGTGTCGGGATCGGTCCAGACCTTCATTCTTAAACGCATGGTGGTGCCTTTTTTGCTGACTGAAGTGTTTTGGTTTGCATCGGTCCAGAAACAAAGTACTGCCGACCCAGCTTCAGTACACCGCAACGAATGCACCATTTCCACGTTTCGAGGAACTGGGGAGATAGAGCGTCAGGATTATCTTCCGGTGCTATTGCGGCAAAACTGTGCTTCATGTTCATCAAGGACTTATCACGCAAAAAACGGAGGCTGTCCTCCTCTATTCGGTCCAGCACATCTGCCGGCGCACGCCTCGTCTATGAATACCGTCTGAGAACAAACCGGCATGCAATCCCACGTTCTCAACTACCTGCTCGTTTTGGGCGTGACGAGCTGCGAACCGACTTACCTTCCTTCGTGATCTTCTGCCTCCGAGCTCTGGCACATAATGCTCGGCTTGTTCATCCGTTCCGTCTCCGCCAGGCCGTCGCTGAGCTTCTTGAGTCGCTCCGACCAAATCCTCTTAGCATGTGGCAGGAGCTCGGGATGGATATCGACCTTCTGGTCGCGTTGAGCGAGTTGGTACTTCTCCATCAACTCATCCTCGGTGACGAACCAGAGAGGTCGCAGATCTTTGTACGTCGATACGGACACTCCTACGACGGAGCTCTTGACTTTCTCCGAATCGGTTTCGTTGCATGCGCTGCTTTGGCTAAATCCACGTAGGGCTTCGTTCAAGGCATAGTCCAAATCACCTGACTCCGATCTGTATGTACGGCGCTGTCCATTGATGTGATCCTCGAAGCGGATCGCCGCAACCTTGCCACACGCGCTGATCTTGAGAACATGACCTGTTGCAAACATGAAAATCCTCCAGTTTCGGGTTCAGCTTCTTATCCCTGTTTCTGAAGGCAAAACAACGGCGAGACGCGTACGCTCGGTACGCACGTATGTCGGTCTCCTAAATAAGTTCTTTACTCAATTCTTATCTCTCTTAGATCACGCTCGTGTCGACGAACCATGTAATCAGGAATGAGACCGGAGTGTTTCCCTTCCACACACGACCGATGACCATTGGATCTCCACGCTTGATACGACGACGTGGGATGATACCGATATCGTCGAATGCCAGAAGCTTCATTGCCTGAGACGTCTTCTCGAGGATCTGCGGCTTGGCGAACTTGAATGGGAAATCAACATCGTCGAAGGCAACCGCCATCGACATTCTGTTTTCCTGCATGGATCCGTCAGCAAGCTTTTTACGATCGGTCCATTCATTGTTGCGACTGTCCGCATTGACGTATCGACCTTCACCAAGGGGAGGGCTATCCGTCCTCTGTTGATCCGGCTTGTCAACGCTGCTGGACCATCCTTTGGTGAGATTTTTCTTGGGTTTCGTCTTCGTAGTTCGGATGGCGAAGATGTCAAGCTCTGGGTAGTTCGGGACGATTACGTATCCAGCTTCCAGCAAGGCGATGACTTTGGTGTGAAGCTGACTTCCTTCTCCGTCTTCTTCACTTGTCCTTGCCAAGGTCCAATCTTCCACTTCCTATCTTTTGCGATCGTCAGGTTCTCCTTCGCTTCTTTGAGTTGAGTCGCCAACCCGGTCTTCTTGGCCGTGAAGTGTTCGATGAGGCTTGATTGTGCGGCCTGCATCTGTTGCGGGTTGCTGGCAACCACAACAATGTCTTCGGGGATATTGCTCGGTGTTTCCGCTTGGTCCGGAAGAACGACTAATGAAGTTTCTTCTTTGACGATTTCGGTCTCACTCATATGACTCCTTGCAAAAAAGGGGATGGTTCTCCCCGCTATTCTTGATTTCGTTCCGACGTGCCTAGCGTCTCTGCGATCGACCTAGGTCATAACACTCCATCCAATGTTCGGCCGGTACGCATCGACTTCAATATATGCTTCGCCACAGCGTATCGACAACGAGACCCGCGATCCTTACTTTCGACGGTTCTGAGAATTGGTAGTAGTGAAGGCGGCAGTCTCGGAAGCTAGTTTTGGAACATGCTTCTTTGCCGGTTTACGTGCCTTATTCGCCAACCAGATTTTGGCTGCGTCGTGTCCAACTCCGGCATCTTTATCGGCAGCGAGACGCTCCGCTGCGACCTTGGTGGACTCGCCTTCTTTGCGACGCTGATTGATGGTTTTCTTCAGGCTCATTTCTTTCTTGATTCCTTGAGTTTCGCCCAGAGGATGGACGTCTCTCTGATGTGGTGATCTTTTAGCTTCTGATACTCCTCCTTCAACTTCGGAAGGGATCGCATCACACGAAGCTGGGTCTTGGTCAGTTCCTGAAACTTTGGAATTCTCTGCTTGGCCGGATCGTTGGGTCCGTGCTCGCCACGCTTGTTGATGTCATCGTCGCGTGTGTGAAACAACAATCCACAGAAACAACAAACCAGGAGATCTTCCTCCTCGGTATCGTGGTTGTGGTAGCAGTGATTGTAATCCCCGCCATCATCCGGACGTTCGGGACATCTGTCGCTCATTTGTCCGGTACGTCTAGGTAACGCTTGGGACTGCCGAGGATCCGGAGGATCCAGTTGAGATCCGTCTTCTCCGATTCATCGACGTCGGAGAAATAGCGATGGTGCCAGACCAGTAGATGGATCATGGCAATCTCTAGTGCATCTTGGTAAGGCTGTGGCTCCGGCTCCTTGTCCAAGAACTTGGTGATCTCCTTGTAGAGAGGGTTCCCTTCCGTGAATGGTCGAGCTCGAACCAATAGAGCTCTCAATGCTTCGATGTTCTCGAGCTTCTTTCGCGTGACCGCTGATGTTTCATCGGAGTTAGCAACTTGGGCTTCTAGAGCCTTGTTGACCCTAATGAGGTGCAGGATGGGGGCATCCCAATCAGCTCTGAATTGTCCGGCGTCGGCGATCCCGACAAGGCGAGCGAAGTACAGATCTCGTTCCTGACAGTGCTGAACGAGGGCAAGCAGTTCATCGCGAGTATAGTCTTTGAGCGGTTTCACTTTGAGCTCCTGGTACGACTGATTGACATTGGTTTGCACCGCAAATCGAGGATTCACATTGAGCGCACTGGTAGTGCAAACAACTCAGTCCATTCAGAATGAAAACGTGGAAGATATCTCCCCCACAAGGGCACTCCATCAAGAATCCTTGTTTGACTGTGCCCGATCCGTCCTCGATCTCTTGAGGCTTCAGTTCGAACATTTGATCTCCTAGGCAAAACAACGAGCTTGGGGGAGGATCCCTAAACTCGTTGCCCACCTTTGGTAGTCTGTCACTCCCCTAATCCTAGACAGCGAGGCGAAGGAGCCATCTAGGATCAAGTGACAGAAGGTGTCTTCCTACGAGCAGGGGCTAGCTGAATCCAACTGCGAGCGTGTGAGCGTTGGTCAGGCTTGCCTAAGGAGCGAAGGCACCCCTCGGTCAAGGAAGGAGCTGCAAACGAGAGGAGCGAGTCCTCTCAATTACCTGCTCAAGTAACTTATATCCGCCACGTGTGCTCTTTTGCACGGGCTCTTGCTGATCGCCAGTATCGACCACTGGACCTTCAACGCGTATTTGTTGAGAACTACGGAATGAAGTACATAGTCAGCAAGGCTGTCATCAGAACAATTGCTTGGATGATTCGCTTGTAGATCTTCACTATTTCTCTTGAGGGAAAGAAACGCTCGAGGGGACGAGCGTGTTGAAAGGTTTATGCACTGGCCATAAAACGCTGGTGGGCGCGTTCCACGATTCGATCTATGGCTTGATGATACGGTTCTCTCATCGATGCAACGATCTCGATGTCTAGGTCCTCTTCGCTGTTGGAAAACGTGATCGTGAACTGCTGACGCAACCGGAGATATTCACCTTCAAGGTGAAAACTGCACCCAAGACTCTCCAGAGCGTCCATCTTTCGGAAAGTATCGATGCTTACAGGCATGGGCAGCCACTGAACCTCTCGGTTCGGAGGAGCGAAGAATTTGACGACCAGAAAGTTGGGAGCCTTCGCCCGAACTTCAGTCAGGTCACAAACTCCTGTTCCTCTGATCCCTTCGGCTTTCAATAGCTCTTGAAGTTCCACTTCTCGCATGATGTGGCATTCGGTTCCCCAGACGATGTTGCCATCGTCAAGTTGAATCTTGGGAACCATCTGCTTGTGCAAGCGAGCAAGAACGGACACAGGACCCACCGCTTCCTTTCCGACGATGTCATCACACTGGTAAACACCAAACCCAAAGATGATAATGTGATCATCTTCTCCAGTGTGAGAGACAGCTACAATGCGTTCCCCAGGGGTTAATGGTTTGGATAGAACATCCTGTCCACTCATAATTCTTATCCCTTCGAAGAGGTCTTCGGTTTCGCCAACATGAAGTAGTTGGATGCAATCTCGTGGATCGACGTATCGTCGACACGGGTAAATCCCATCCGAAGAAGTCCTTCGCCCAATTGTGGATGAGCGTTCTCAACGTAGAGGTGGAGTTCCGGATGATACCAACGCAGAAATTCAATGAATCCTTTGAAGATTCCTTTCCCTCTCTGATCGGGCTCGACCTCAACAGTAGCGATATCGAGAACTCCACGGTAGGTCACCTTCTCGATATGACGTTGTCCGTATCGTAAGTAGAGTCCATTGAATCCAGGATGAACGATCCAGCTTCTATAATTCGGACGAAATGGCTTCCGTGCCTCGGCTAAGAATTCGTTGAAGGTCAAGTTCATTGATCACCGTTTACTTATCTCACAAGAGCGGATCCCCGTCGTAGTCAGCGGCAGGCACAACTAGGACGACAGGCGGAGGAGTAGCAGCCTGAGCAGGAAGCTCGTTGTACTCCCAGTGTCCGTTCACCATCTCTCGAGTCCAGCCGTCCATCTTCCCGGAATGGAAATACTCGTGGACGATTGCCTTCACATCCTCGTGTTCGATGCGGGCAACCGTCTTGCCATGGACGTGAACGGTCCCGCTTTCAGTGTGGTCAACATTGATCTTTCCGTCGTTGACCATTTCGCGGAGGTGTTTGGTGACGTCGTGAGCGGAGAATTTCTTCGCACTCAAACCCATCAACTCTGAGATCGTTTGGAGGGTTGCGGTGACGAGGGTCGGTTTGTTTTGGGGTAGACACATAACAGTTACCTTTCCCGAGCTCTTGGCAGCTACGGTCTGCGTTGTGGGCTTGGTTGTACGAGATGTGGTTGATTGGTTAGCGGTCGGTATAGCAGTCCAAAGTTTAGGACCATTCGGTTTGGTGGGGTCTTGCGGCTTACGCGTAACGAGACCCCTTTCGAAGAGCTTCCGCATCGCCCGGCTAATAGTTTCACCACAAGATCCAGGGATATCATGGACGAGCTCCTTGAAGGTCATCGGCCGAGCAATGGCTTTGAGGATTTCGTGTGCTTTCGAGATGTACGTCATAGTGACTCCGGTTTGTCCCATCCGATCGGAAGCTCGCAATTATCTGGGGCATCCTTGAAGAGGGGAGCGATGTCTTTGTCGTCGTAGCCAGCAAGGCCACAGCCGATCCGTGTCACGAAGAATTGCAGATCGGGGTGACATCGAGCGTAGGCGATGAAGTTCAGGACAAAATGCTGGATGGAATCCAGTGGTAATGTCTCGAGATTCTCGTCCTTGGTGGGGATGGCGTAGCAAGAGTTCATTCGCCCAGCCGCCTTACCTCGAAGGGCTCCAAGATTATCCAAGGCAAACCGGGCTGCCCCCGCCCCATGAATGCCGGCCAGATTAGATCCAAAGACGAAGATCTTTATCGACGTGGGATCGAAGTCACGATCTCTTGGATGCTTATTCATCATTCAACCTTTTCTTGAGGGCTTCGTTCAAAACCTTCTTTGCTCCTGCTGGAAGGGAAGTCACAACAAGCAGTCGATCCAGGAACCCAAGGGCGACTTCTTTGCCTTCCTTCTGTATCTCCCAGACGAAGCCTAGCTTCTTTCCGTTCTCCCATTTCATGTCCCGATCGACGGTGAGAGCTCGAAGGGGGGGGGACATCCTCCTTGTCGTTGTCCCAATCGTACCTCGGCTTCCTCGTCTCGAGCCTGGTGACGACGCCGTATTTCAGAATTGGACAACGTCCCCAAGAAGCAGCATAGGCGACGAAGCTACCTACCTTGATCTCGGTATCGTTCAAGTCGTAGTGCTTTACAGCACTCATTAGTACCTACTCCCTGAGGTCTTGAACTCGATGAGGTACTGTAGGATGTGCTGATGGATACTGTAGACAATGAACTCGTTATGAACGAGCCAGCGTCCCTTCTTGCCCTGCACGGAGTCGTAACCAGACGGTGGTTTGGTCAGATGGGTCTGAGCATCCTCGTACTCTTTGATCGTTCCGAGGGCAACGTCGGTGACGAACATGAAGAATGTATCAGCCTTGCCACTTCCTCCACCATATCGACCAAACGAATACTGTTCTGACTTAGAGCTTTGATCTGCGAAGTAGAGACCGTTGCCGAACATAGATCCCGTGATGTAGACACCTGGAGGTCTCATCAGAAGACCGTGCTTGCAGATACCGAGGATGTTCTGTGGACCAGATCCGTGGAATAGCGGCTTGACGTTGCCAATCTCTTTCATCTTGGGCAGGTGCTTCTCCTTCTGGCCCTTGATTCTGACGCGCCAGATGTTCTGGATTGAAGCTTTCCAATCGTGGTGACTCGAGCGTGTCGACGAGTGAAAGTCCTCGATGCGCTTGTAGGCGGGATCGTCCTTCGCCAGATAGACGTACTCGCACCCGATCTCGACATACTTCTTCTCGACATCGGTGGACGCAAATCCCTTGACCATGCCTTGCACGTCTGAAAGTAGACCAAGAAGATCTTCCTTCTCATCGAGACGCTTCTCATCATTGAGCACCATCGTGGCCAGCCATTCGTCGAGAGCTTTCTTGCCTTCCGATGGCTTTGGCCTGTGGGCAATGGTCTGGGGAATCGCCGAGTAGAACTCGTTTGACTTCTGAATGAGGTCAGCGTGAATCGTGCTCTTTAGTTTGGGCTTGTCGACAATCATCTGCTGGATCTCTTGCAGGATATTACGCCCGTGGTCGATCTGGCTCAGGGTCAATGTACCTAGCGGGTTCTCGACAGAGGTGTTGAGAGTTCCAGAGAGCTGCTGACGAACGGCTTGTCCGGCCTCTGTATAAAGACGGTCAACCAGCTTAGCCACCGTCTGATGGATATCGAGCTTGGTCTTCTTCTCGCCCTTATCCTCGGTCTCTCCTTTGACCTTGTCCTTCTTGACGTCGTCGGACAGGATCTGGGAGTTGGTGACTGCCGAACCAATCTTCGTCGCAGCCATCTTGATCTCGACGTAGCCTTTGCTTGCCTTGGTCTTCTCGGCCTTTAGGGATTCGAAGGCAGAAAGCAAAGACGCCTCGTCTTGATCAGGGACGCGTTCCTCCTGCATTCCTTCTTGTCCGACTCGGCCGTAACGTGAGTACAGACGGAACTTCTTCTTGTCTTTCGAGACATGTGCCTCGATCTGATAGAACTTGTTGTTGCCTTCCTTGAGGTCGGTCTTGTTGAGGGTAGCGACACGAAGGACGTCATAGTCCGAAGGGAACGTCATCGTGCCGAACTTCTGTGATCCGAGCTTCATGAGAAATGCCTTGGGTTGATTCTGTGTATTGGTCGTCTGACTTGTTCCGCGTACTCGACGCAGTTGTACGTTCCGCCCCTGGATCCATCCCAGACGGCAATGAGGATATCGCAGTTGTCGACCATCCAGCGGTTCCTGCGATCCATCTTGTGGGCAGAATAACCGCCCCCTGTGACAACGTACTGGCAATAGGCGTGCGCCAAGAGCTCGCGATAGAACTCTTGGGACTCTCTAGGCCATGTAGATTCTTGGCCTAAAAAGGGGACCGCAGCGATGAATGGGATCTGCATCTCTACGCACGTGAATGCGAAGTCCTGGTCGACGCCTAAGGCCATTCCAGAGATGCAGTACTGAGGCTCGAGGAATTCTAGGATGAATCTTATCTTCGAGCGTATCCATTGTCGCTGTGGGGCGTCGAAGTCGTAGCCGCCGATCTTGTCTGGGCGGTGCCCTGTAACAGCTACAACCCAGGGCTCAATCGTCTTCTCTGACCTCGAGGATTCTTGATATGAGTGCGGTCTTTCCTCCAGGGATCTTGGAAGCACCGATGATCTCCAGGCCGTAGGTTGCGTACTTACGCAGATCGTCGAGGGATTGCTTGGTCAGTCCGGCCATGTCCAACTTGTTGAGCTTTGCGTAGCCCTTGTTGGGCTTCTTCTTGACGACGGATTTCTTCTTTTCCTCCGCCTTCTTCGCAGTCGTCTTGACGGCAGCAGTGCTCAACGGACCGTCTTCGTCCTCATCGTCTCCATCGTCATCTTCATCGATATCCGGCTTTGTATCTTCGGAATCATCATCGTCATCCGGATCGTCCTTGTCTCCATCCCACTCGTCCTCCTTGATCTCCTCATCGTCATCAGGTTCTGCTGCGTGTACTTCTGGAGTGGCGGTTGTGGTGTGCTTCGAATACTCGAGATCTCGAATACTGATAGAGGTGGATGGTAGCTCGGTACCGTAGTTACCGATCACTTTGTACTCACAAACCCGCATCTTTTGAGCACTGCTATCTTGGGGCACGCTTACGACGTGTTCTGGGTCGACTTCGCAAACTACGATTCTTCCACCGGAGTGGAATGATCTGACGTATCCCATAGCCCCTACATGAAACCCTTCATCACAGGCTACCATTTGATCATCCGAGATTTTGTTGCGAAGCATCTTGTTGGTGACACCTGGGCGATTGTCGAATTTCCCTGAATGCACGTCCTTATAGTCCTGCCGCACAGACTTGTACGTAAGGATCTTGCCTTCTGGAGTGAGCGGGATGTTCGAGTGCTTGAGAAATCCGTAGAGCTGTTGTACCGAACGGTATGAAGGGTTCTTGCTCAAGCGCTCCCAGAAGTTGAAGAGGATGGTCGGATTCTCTCCGTTGGTAGCCATCGCGACGATTCGAGCCGTGATGTCTTCTGGAACCTCTTCTCCCATATACTTCACGTTATTGCCTTTGATCTCGAACTTGTCGTTAGACCAGGTCTCGATGCTCTTGGTCACGGTGAGATGGCCAGGAACGTCGGCCCATCGCTCCTCATGCAGTGCATTTTTCAGGTTGATGAAGTGAGGGGATCCCTTCTTCACCACCCATGGTCTACCTTCGTGATAGACCGTAACTGATTCGTCGGAGATCATGAACTTGAATGGGCTATTCGTCGAAGATGTTGTCATCGTCTTCCTCTTCCTCCTCGTCCTTTATGACTGGAGTTAAATTCTGCGGGCGAACCTTGTCGATCAGTTTGATGTATTCGGCCCAGTGGATTGAGTTCTTACCCCACAGCTCTGACATCCGGCTCAAGGCTACGAGAGGGTACTTCGCGTAGATATCGTCTCGAGCCTTTAGGGCATCGAACTTGTTCGTTGCCTTGACCTTCTCGTAGAGCCGACTGATGGCGTTTCTTTGCTTTTCTGGAAGCTTGGAATAGATCCTCTTTGCTTCTCTCTGTCTCTTCAGGAGTCGAGTGATTGGGTGCTTGACCCCAAACAGATCCAAGGCAACTGTGTAGCTAGATGCCTCACCGTGGTAGTCATTGGTGACAACCACAGCAGCTTCGTACACCGCCAATTGCTTCCTGATCTTTTCAATGGCCGCGATCTGGTGAAAGACCTTTTCTCGCCACTCTGGATAATGGGTACCAGTTCTCTGCTCCGGCAGTACCGGCTTCTTCTTTGTGCTCTTGTACCCATAGATCTCAGGCATCGTTTCGCCGAGCCCCACGATAATGTCTTTGTCGTTCTTGTACGAGCGATAGATATCGAACTCGCCTTCGAAGTCCGTCCGAAACCCCTTGAGGATGACAAAGACATCATCCTTCGTAGGAACCCGTTTCTCAATCGTCCAAATGTCAGACCACGGGTGTGTGAACGCGGCATTGACCTGTAACTTGAATGTGGAGACCCGATGCTTGTCGTTCATCTGCTTGAGCTTCGGAGTTTTGACTGGAGGCGGTGTCCAGTTCAACGACGATAGCTTCAAAACCGGAACGCCATAGAACCCCAACTTGATCGATAGCTTCTCGAGCTCTTCCTCGACGTCCTCCCACTCCTCTCCATCATTCATTCGTACCAGGTAGTCATGGTACTTGAGATCGTGGAATCCAGTTGTGTTGCGAAGATCGTCTCGTAGAAAGATACGAGTGTCGGTGCCGACATAAAGACTGGTCGTCTCTGCCTGGGACTGCCAGCTAGTCAGAACGAACGTCTTCGTTTTAGCTTTGTACTCGAGGCTGGTTTCGAGAAGGTCCTTGAACTCCTTCGGGATCGGAAGTCGAAGGTGGTTGAGGATCTGAGCTCGGACACGTTTCTCCCAGATCGTGACCTTGCTATCGTCCTCTAATGCAGCAATGGTCGTACGAACGTACTCATCGACCAGGTCGTTGAACTTCTTGATTAGCGCAGCTTTGGTAGAAGTGCTGTACTTGAGTCCTTCACGAGAGGCGCTGACCTGAACGTCTCCGATATTGAAGTACAGAACCCCGGAAAGATGCTTGATATGGTTTCCGATACCGCCATCTGGATTGTGTGCTCCTTCTAGTTGATCTAAATCAACCTTGTATGGAACACACCCCATAACAGCTACCCACTCAGCTGCGCTACCTCTTGAGCTGTTTAGGATTCCATTGGAAAGAATCTGGCGCTCAGCAGGGAGATCCGGAAGCTTGATATTGATCTCTGGCCTGGGCTCGAAGTACTGAAACAACGACTCAGCCTTCTGGTTGAAGTCCCAGATATCTTCAGGCTTGACCGGGATCTGGATCGTGATTCCCGTCTCGTCTTCATCGCACTCTTCTTCGTTCAGAAGATTGATGCTGCCCTTGTTCGATTCGTCCAGCACCGCGACGTAGGTTCGACACATCCCACCATGCCTGGATGTGATCGTGAAGCTATCGGAATACGCGAAGGCACTCTTGGATCCGATTCCGAATTGGCCGACCACATCATCGCTGTTCCGTTTGGTGCTTTTACCGTACTGGGTATAGACCTGGAACATGTCAGTCTCGGAAAGCCCTAAACCGAAGTCCTGAATGTAGAGCGTGGGATCTAGCTTGGTTGGAAGAGTGACCTTGATAGGGAGATCCTTCTTGCCGGCGTCTCTGTTGGCATCCCAAGCATTCGAGGAATATTCCCGAAGAGGGGCGAGCACCTTGTCGGAATACAAGGTGTCACGAAGGATGGTCATGATGTGGGCAGAGTCATCTCCCGAAATGCCAAACGAGCTACTTGCTGTGACTCCGCTCGATGTCAGCTTTCGTGCAGTTGAGTTAGAGATCAAAGATCCCTCCTTACTTCTGGGTGATAGTCTGCAACCCCCGTCTGACAGTCCAATCATCTGGATCCGTGTCGACGTGAAGCGTGATGTCTCCGAAGTGGTTCTTGAAGTTCTTGATCATTTCATGAACCTTCTTCCGAAGTGTCGGGTGGATGTACTTTCCGGATCGGAGCTCCATCACATAGATGGCTGCCGGCAAGGCATACGTCACCTGGGTTGGGACTCGAAATCCCAGAGCGGTGTAGTACTGCCTAGGGAGATAGTCCTTGGAAAGGGCTTTGATTCTACCTGTCTGGATCTCGATGAGTTGTCGAGCCTCTTCCTGAAGACCGTCATCTAGCTGCTCGAGATACCACGACTCGAAGTCGTAGCTCGTATCGAGGAGTGGCATACGACAGACGCCATTTCGATGCCGCTGAATGTCCCTGAAAGATCCGAAGTCGAGAAGGAATGTGAAGGTGATTTGCCCTTGATCGGCCATGAGGTGTGGAAGTACACAACCCTTCGGCCTTTTGTAGTACAGCTTGAAGTAGTTCTTGTAGTTATCGAGCCCAACCACCGACATGATCATGTCTTCTCTTGGGTAAGGAATGATCGGTTTGGGATAGGCAAAGAGCTCCGCATGTTCCATCTCCCAAGCAGCTCTAGCCTCGTTAGCTTCCTGATCCTTATGCCCAATACCGCTAACAGAGGCCAGACTCTGCTCGAACCCACTAGCTGGGTACTTCGTGGCTAACATTTTGCTAAGTCCGATGGCGATATTCGCGATCTCCGAAGAAGGGTGATTCCTCATCATGTTGAGGTGATCGCCGGCCTGACGCAAATTGGTATGCCATGAGAGATGGGCGGTGATACCGGCAGGCAAGAAGCCGCGAAGAACATCGAAGGCTCTGGCCTTGACTGCCTTCTCGTAGACATCCGGCTTCTCCCCTTCCTTGATGGGGTAGCGTTCGCGGACGGTGGCGGCAACTCGATCTTGATTGTTGGTATAGAACGCCATCCAATCGTCCATGATACTCTTCGAGAGAACTGTATTGATTGGATCGACGATGCGCTGCTGCGACATGTCGATGTACCGGGTGCTTGTCTCCTGTCCGCAGTACAACGGCCAGTCTTGAATTGCCTTGGCGGCCAGCAAGCTGACGTTCTCGATGAACGCCGTGGTGGATCCACAGTCCGCAATGCTCTTGTGTCCATAGCCGACGTAGAACGACGACATGAACTTGCCGCTACCGGATTTCTTGATCTTCTCGATGTGGGTCTCAGCACTCTCTGCACTACGAGAGTAGAGGGCCTGGAGCATGGCAACGTCCTCGGGAGAGAGGTCGTCGACGATCATCAACTTCTGCGCTTTGTCAGTCATTTGGTTTCGTTCTCTCTTCTTTAGGAACCTGGGGGTAGTATTCTTTGCCCATAATAGACAGAACTTCCCGCCACTTCTTTTCCTCAAGGCAGGGTCTCGTACAACACGCCTCGTGGAAGAATCCATTGACGGTGTGGCGCACAGTACACTCGAATTCTTTGCCGCAGATGCAGCAGAACAACTTCATGTCTCCAAACACTAGATCCTCATCTTCTTCACCGCTTCGCGCAGAAGCTGACGTTCGGATTCCTCTTCGGCGATCATGGTGTCCATGAGCTCCTGGTTGATGAGATTCCGGATAGACGATTCAACCAACTGTGTCAACGCTGGAGGAGGCAGAGCATCAAGCTCCCAGGAACTATCTCCGAACTCCTCGATGTAAGCCTTCGCTCGAGAGTCCGTTAGCTTTGCTGGGTTGGGTGGTGGGTTGTACTTTCGCACCTGCGCAGTGGTCAGAGCTATATTCTTGACCTCGAGCTCCTCTACCCCAAACTCGGTGAGCCTGTCGTCGATATCACGCACCATGTCTTTCCCGCTTGGGTCGTGATCTCCTAGGTAAAGAAGGATCGGAGTCTTCGTAGAGCCTTCATCGCTCTCTTCTTCGCAAGCTCTCATCATTCGCTCTGCGGCGTCTTTCATTGCCGAAGCGGAGCTGTAACCTTTGTTGACCATCAAGGTGATATGGAACCGTCGTGCGATTGGCCCTAGGATTCCGGCGAGAGCAGCCTTCTCGACCCAAAGCTCGACGTGATGGTCTTGTCCCTTCCATCTCGGAAGACGAAAGGAACGTAGGGCTGTATCGACCAGAGCTTCTATGTTCGGCCAATCCGAGGGCGTATCTGGCTCTCGGTTACGGTCCTCGATAGCATCCCAGTCTACGAGCCCAGCATAGCGGGCATCGGTCAAAAGGACGGTTAGATTCTTGTAGTTCTTGACGTTGTTCTCTAGCCATCCACGTGACACGAACTGATAATAGACCTGCCGTGCCGTGAGTTTCTGGTCCGGGTAGTCGTTGACGATTTCTATGATCTGATCGATACGGTCCAGTCGATCCTGGCCGATCTTCGTTTCTCTGAACTGGTGCAGTGCCATGGGACAACCTCCAAAAGAAAGTCCGTCAAGTGGACGGACGTTTCACAGAATCTATGTCCCACTTCTCTATGGGATGTGATTCCACCTGGAACGAATGCTGACAAAGCTGACGGTGATAATCTTGTCCTCGCCATCTTTTTTCATTAAGTAGGTATCTACCTTCTCCCCCGGCCCTTGGCAGACGTAGACGTTGTCACTGTCCCGTCGAGACCACTTGCCTTCTTTGGAGGCCAGCAGCTTGAGGTACCGGTCCTTCTTGCTCATGAGGATAATTGGGTTCACTGAAGGCTCGGCCTCCTTTGGAAGATCGCTTAGCGTATCGACTGCCAATCCCCAAGCGAGAGCCATCATTCTTGCGTGAAATTCTACCTCGGTCATATTTCTCTCCAAATGGCTGGGAAAGGGTTCTTCTCGCCGAACTGACGAGCGGTCCAATCGATGATCAGTTCCCCGACCTTTACGACAAAGTGGAAGCGACACCCATCCGAATCAAACGGGAACGAATCGAGATGGTCATCGAACTTCTGTCTGAGTGCCTCCTCTTTGCCCATAGGATCAAAGATGTATTCCCGGAGGAACAACTGTTCGTTGCTAACATCGAACCCAACCTCCCCCAGATACGTCAGGAAATCGCAACTGATCTCCAGGCACAGTCCTTCTGCGCCATCTTTGGTGTGAAGACAACCCCAACAACCAATCTTTCCGTAGAGCGCACGGTCTCGCCTGCACTGAGCTCTAAGATCTCGTTGGAAGTTTCGAACTGCCGTCCTCACTAGAGGCGGAAGGCTATGAACCTTCACGAAGGTAGGCGCGGTATTTGTGGAACGCTTCACGGCAAGCTCCATTGATGTCTGAGATGAGGAGGGTTAACCCGTGATCTGGTGGATCAGCGTCTGGTATCTCTACCGAAACAGCTGGCCCATCAGATGAGAAGAACGCCGTGACATGGGAAGCTGACGAAATCCGCTCCGCCTGAAACTGGGCTTTGGCCTTCTCGGGATTCAGGATCTTTACATCAACCTCCCACGTTTTGACGTCGTACTCGTCACTCATAGGAGGACGCAGCATCCCTGAAGCTACGGCCTGATGTACTTCATCATTGAGATTGGTGACTATGGTTTTCAAGTGTTGATCGCTGTCGAGATGAACCTGTTCATATTCGACGTCGATCGTGATTTGGATGAGGGCTTTGGTCATATGAAAAAGAAAGTGGGGAGAGCACTCGATGTACCCCGCCCACGCTATTCTGAAGTTCCTACCCACCGGCCATTAGTTAAACCGGTCGGTGCATCACATTACCGCCTGTATCGCGCTGATTACTAATCAGCCTCCGTCTCGGAAGCAGCATCCTCCCCGCCGCCCTTGCCATCCTTGAAGCTCATATTGTACTGCTTGGCCTTGGCCATGAGCTCCAGGTGGATCTTCTTCGCACGCGGATCGTCGAGATTGCTTTCGATGGCCGACAGTGCGTTTTCGATGCTCTGACTCTCGCCGATGTACTTGTAGTCCACGACCTCGAGCTTGCCGAAGCGTTTGCCACGAGCCGGGGAGAGCCCACGAATTGGCTTGGGCACGTAGGCCACCATCCATGCGAGAAACTTCTGCCACTCGCCGATACCCTTCTTGGGGATCCTGAAGTGGATCGAGAACTCCGTCCCCTTCGGAAGAAGCTCGTAGGTTCCGATACCGAGACCCTTCTTGGTGCTCTGATCGATGATCGGCAGCTGAACCTGATCGAGCTTCGCCGGCATGATGTGAACATCGTCCACGGAGGTGTAGTTCGCCGCCGCATCGGACAAACCGAACCCCCAACGAAGACCCGTACGAAGCCATCCTCCGATGACATCGGACGGAATCACGATGGCGTAGGTGGTCTCATCGCGCCAGAAGCGGAGGATGTTCTGCCCCTTCTCGTACGGCGGGAACGGGTACGGAGACTTCTTCACGTTCGCCGCGAGATATTGGCTATCCGGCTGAGAGCCCAGCATCGGGTTCTTCATCTTGAAAGTGATGAGGAGCTCGAAGTAGTCCGTGTATCCGAGCCGAGTCTTCGCCTTCTTCGTACCATCCTTGCCAGATTCCTCGCTGGCGTTGAGGACGTCGATGATTTCCTTCGCTTCCTCCGTGGCAACAAGTGCGGGAAGAAGATCTGCAACGTGGGCGACCTCGGGAGGCTGCGCCCACTTTACCTTCGTGGTCTTGTACATCTGAATGCCTTCGCCGAGCTTGTTCTTGCCACGAGAGTAGCTGAGCAAGCCGCGAGCACGCAGACCTTCCAGAGCCTGTTCGAGCAAGTGCTCGTTGATGAGGCCACCGATCACCTTGATCTTGCCGTCGACATCTTCCATCGACGCTTTGCCGAGCTTCTGAACGAAGAACATCGAGAGAACCGAGACCTCCACCAAGTCTTCCAGTTCCATGTCTTTCAGTTCGGACTTGATTCCGCCATTGCCGTTACCGTTGCTATCCCCATTCGTTGTCGTCATTGTCGCTCCTCTAAAAACAAAACGGGCCCGAATGGAGAATCCACTCGAGCCCTCATTCAGAAAAATTGTTCACCGCTACCAACGTCGCATGAATGCGACCAATGCCCTTCGACCGTTATCCTATGTGTGCAAGTCGTCCTCCTTTAATAGAGGCTCTTCCTGGATGACCCTAAGAAGATGGCCTCGCTCCATACTTTCTAGTGCCCTACGAACGTGTTGGATGGTGAGCTTGTAATCCTTGCGAGCTCTACGATAGAGACTCCAGCTCACTGAAAGGCAGCCAGCACAAAATCCGCAGGCAATCGCGATGATCAACTCCATGCGTCCCCAGTAATCGGGCAGTAGCCCTCTATTCATTCTGGCATAACGACGCCCAATTTGAATCTCGCTTTCTCGCTACTACCGTATGCCTAAGAAGCCTGGAATTTCGGGCTTCAGAACCTTATCTCAACAAAGTGCTCCTCTTTCTCTTGACACCAAATCGATCCCAGGCCATCGTCACCTCAGCAGGGTAGAGCAGTCCGGTAGCTCGTCAGGCTCATAACCTGAAGGTCGCGTGGTTCAAATCCCGCTCCTGCAACCAAGTAAAATGAGATCCTTAGTGAAATGCGCCACCTTCGCGAAGCGTCAGGCCGAAAGCCTGAAGCTCGAGGGGCATTTCATGTTTGGGTCGTATCCCCTTCACTCGATTCAAACCTGGAACCCGGATACGAAGGTGACCCTGACTTAGGTTGATCTAACCTCATAGATCCCAAGTCAGAGCCACCCTAACCAGGTGGCTTTCGACGTTTTGGGAGTGTTGATGCCGGTGCATCAGGCCGACTGTAAATCGGTTGCCTTTGGGCAAATCAGGTTCGACTCCTGGCTCTCCCACTAGATGTTGAATGAACGAAAACCAAGCTTCAGCCTCAATTCTGGGGTTGTAGCTCAATGGCAGAGCATCCGGCTTTTAACCGGTCGACTAGGGTTCGATCCCCTACAGCCCTACTAATGTATTGATCGGGACTAGCACAACTGGTTGTGCAGGGCCTCTGAAGCCCAAGGTTCTAGGTTCGAATCCTAGGTCCCGAACTGAGCCCAACAAGATCAGTTGGGGTGAAAAACGAATAGTGACGATGACAATTCGCGAGGCGGTTCGCCGTCTCGCTTTGCCTCGGTAGCTTACGTGGTGTAAGCGTCCCGCTGAAGACGGGAAGATTTCGGTTCGACTCCGAACTGGGGCACTGATAGGAAGCGGTCTGGGACTAAGACGCTCTCCAAAAGCATCTAGCCGAGTTCAATTCTCGGGCTTCCTGCCAGATTAAAGAAATCAGACGATTCCTTTAAAGCTCCTCGATCACTTTAAAATGCCTCCATAGCTCAATAGCAGAGCACGCCGCTCTTAACGGCACGGTTATCGGTGCAAGTCCGATTGGGGGTACGAATGGCTTCATAGCTCTCTGGTTGAGGGCGCTTGCTTGTCACGCAAGATCAGGCGGGTTCGATTCCCGTTGAGGCCGCGAATGGGCGAGTAGTTCAGAGGGAGAACATCGGGATGGCATTCCGAGAACGAGGGTTCGATTCCCTCCTTGTCCACGCGCTAGGCTCTGTGCTTTGTAAAACCTCGGTGGCAGCACCGAAGCCTTTAACGGTTCCCCCGCAACGGTTGAGGCAGCATGGAAGATATACTCTAGATGGCTGGAGCCCTGTTTCGAAAACAGGTGATGCCTACGGGCATGAGGATCGTGACCTCTGTCTTCCGCGGAGAGTATTGCAGCCTTGGTGGCTGTCGCGGTTTGCTAAACCGAGGATTCGAAAGAATGCCGTTCGATCCGGCTTCTCTCCGCTACTCGCAGATAACAGGAAGACACGGAACCATGAATGTCTTTTTCTGGTGAATGAACCAACAACGCCCACACCAGAGCTCGGTTCCTTGGATGAATGGTTGAGGATGTTCGCAACCATCTGGACAGTGGGCATGGGTGCAATTGTTTGCCTTGTGCCAATCTTCCACCGTTTTCATCGGTGCCCAAATTAACATGGCCTCGTCGGACATTGGCTAGTCCTCTGGCTTTTCAACCCAGAAAAGAGAGTTCGATTCTCTCCGAGGCTGCGATGAGATAGGATCTAGCTGTACTCGTTGTACGCGGCATCGAAGCCGCAGAAAGCGAGACAGCGATGAAGACAAGGACTCTCCAGGATGGAATGGCTGTAAAGGTCGCCGATGAACATGGCGTTCTGCACGATGGTCTTGTGACCAACTGCTGGGGGACACGTGAAGTAGAGGACGGTAAAGCCGGACCCTGCATTAACGTGCTCTTTGTAACGTCAGACAAGTCGAAGCGCGATCAGTACGGCGACCAGATCGAACGGCTCTCGTCAACCAGCCACAAGCTGAGTACCGAGGCTCCGGGCCGATTCTGGTATTTCCCAGACGAAGTGTTCGAGTAGTTCATCATTGGAGCGACGCCGAGTAGGGGTCGAAATAGCTTCCAAGTTTCGCTGTCGCGTAGAACGAGTAACATGGGGAGGCCATCGGGATGGTGCACTGCCTTGCAAGCAGAGCTGCGGGGGTTCAACTCCCATCCTCTCCACTAGTTTCAGGATGTGGCCTAATGGTAGGGCTCCCCGTTTGGGACGGGGCGACTGGAGGTTCGAGTCCTCTCATCCTGACCGAGCTGTAGTTCAGTAGAAGAACGCAAGTCTGGGGGACTTGAGGCCGCTGGTGCGATTCCAGTCAGCTCGACCAACAACCAACAGCCATCCCGAAGGCTACGTGATAGGGACGCCTACTACTGAACGATGAGGTGCTTCCCCCGGCACTGAGTTGAAAGGGAAAAACTGCGGACGCCTCAAGGTGAGAGGATAGCTTGCCAAGCTGTCTCTGGCCGGTTCGATTCCGGTCGTCCGCTCTAGTCTCTGCGCTCACTCGTAGAATCCCTACACGCAAAAGAAGGTTCGACTCCTTCATTCCCCACCTCACGGGGAATGGCGCCCAGCGGTTGGGCATTTGACTATTAATCAAACAACCATTTGTGGATTTTACACTCGAGCGTTGAGATGATTTTTCTGGGGTCCAATCGTTAAGAAGTCCAACGACGTAATGGTGCGTCCAAGGAGTCTCCGTGCGACTCGGAGGGACCCCTCCGGTTCAGTAGCTCTTGGTAGAGCAAGCCGTCTTATAAACGGTCGCGCTAGATCAGCGCCTAGGTCTGGGTTCGATTCCCAGCTGAACCACTTGATGCGTACTGCTGGAGATCAGCACGTCGGTCTCATAAGCCGAACGTCGTAAGGTGCAAGTCCTTCGTACGCTACTATGCCGGTGCCTTGAAACGGACCTCCGTTGAGGTGGTTACGACAAGGAGAACACTGGCGCCATGGCGTGACCTCTGGGAGGAGTGGGCTTTTACATGGCCTGCATGCTCGGTTCAATTCCGAGTCGCGCTACGACTGATCTAGCATGAGGAAGGAATAGCACTGACTTTCCTCATATGCCGACTTTGCTGGTCTGCTAGATCAATCATCGAGGTGTGGCTTAGCCTGGCTAGAGCGCCTGCTTCGGGAGCAGGAGACCGGAGGTTCAAATCCTCTCACCTCGACTTAGTACGAATTGTAGAACCTGATGTGGGTGATGTCTGGATGGTCGTTTAGAAGTCTTTTGACATCGACAACGAAACCATCCTCCATCTCCTCCCTCCACTTTTCGACGCAATCCTCTTCCTCGAGCTCGACCTCCACTCCGGCATCATCGGGCGGCTCGTCGTTGAAGTAATCGGTAACAGCCATTGGGATGGCGGTTCCTGCCACCTCACAGGCGTCGTAGACCGCCTTCATCTTCTTCCATTTCTCGTCGGGTGCTTTGAATCCAATGATGTGCGTATTCATTCCCATGTTGACCTCTATGCGACGTGGATGAACTCAGAGCCTTCCATGCACATGGTAGCGGTTCCGGTTCGGTGCCAACGAACAGTTGGATGGATTCCGGGTTCGACATGAACGACGACGCCTAGATCTCCAGCTTCCGCATGAACCCAACCTCGGGTACATGGCTTAGCGTTTGGATCTGGTTCCTCGTTTCCTTCCTCGGTAATTGTTTTGATGGCCTGAACAACATCTCCTTCGTCGACTCCGAAGAGAGGATCGAAGTAGGTTTCGGATTGGCTCGGTGCTGACATTATTTCCTTTCGTCCCCATAACACAGCAGTCAGTGTGCATGCCCGATAAGCGTGAAACGAAGGTGCGAATCCTTCTGGGGACACTGTTGGTGGTTGATGCCGAAGTAGCCGAGGCACCTGGTTGTGGACCAGGTTAAAGCGAGTGCAAGTCTCGTCAATCACCCCATGCGGGCTTGGTATATCGGTTGTGCCCGAGCCTTCCAAGCTTGAGAAAAGGGTTCGATTCCCTTAGCCCGCTCAAATTTCAGGAATTGGTAGTCCTCTAGCTCGTTCTACGTAGGGACTCCACTCGGGATGTTTCGCCACGAACTCATCGATCTGTTTCCTGGCCTCATCGCAGTTGTCTGAAACAGGCTGAAGTGGTGTTCCAGCCAAGAACGGTTTCCACTTCGGAGCCTTGACCTCTAGATTCTCCCAAGGAAGGAACGATGGTCCTCCAGATGCCCCACAACGTCGGCAGCACCAGAAGTACTTTGGATCCTTTACCTCTGGGATTCTGACTTCCTCGATCTTCCAGTCATGAGAGAAGTCGGGACGAATCTTGTAGGGCTTCGGTTCATCACTTGCGTGCATTCTTTTTGCCCTTCTGGTTCAATGGTTCAGAGCGCAACTTTCGTAAAGTTGAGATTCCGGTTCGATTCCGGAGAGGGGCTCTAGGTTCTGAATCGACATGAATAATATATTTGTGATCATCACTGCCTAACTCAGCTCTGCCTTTACGAACGGCATTTTCTGGAGTTAGGGCCTTCACTACAATCACCTCATCTTTTTGTAGGCTGGCGATCGTCAAATACCATTTCGTTGGCAGACGTTTTCTAACGATCATTTCCTACTTTCTTATCACTCGGGGTTAGTTCAACTGGTAGTAACGTCAGACTTTGAATCTGAATGTTGAAGGTTCGAGTCCTTCACCCCGAACTATCGCTCATACGCTGGAGGGAACGCCAGCTATTAGGTGAGCGGCCAAGCTGTTCGTAGTCATCGAGTGATGGCCCCTGTTTTGTAATCAGGAGAGGCGGTGCGACTCCGACGAGCAGCTCTACCAGGAAGTACTCTTGAGATACTTGGCAACCCTTTCTCGGATATCAGTCTCAGCCATCATATAATCGAGGAAGTGGACAGCCTCCGGACGCTTGAATACAGAAACTAAGAAGGCTTGACCGACAGGGGTTCCGAGCCACTGGATGATGGTGTTCGCAATTACCTGATCAGTGAGCGAGATGTATTCTTTCTCGTTGTCTAGGTTTCTAGCCAGGATGTAGTTGGCCAGCCCATTCTCAACTTCTCTTGACCACTGCTCGGCGAAGGCGAACTCGAGAGGGTTATCTTTCAAACGATGACGCCTGAGCCCTTCGCAAGCTGGATTGACTCCAGTCTTGAATTCCGCTTCTCGATCCATTCCCTTTTCTTTCTTCATTGTTTTCTCCATTCCAGGAAACGCCATTTGGTGAGCGGTGTAGCTGTTACCTACATGTTGGCAGGTTCGAGTCCTGCTCCTGGAGCCTCTGGTCTCGTAGCCAAGTAGCAAAGGCATCCGGCTGCAACCCGGACAATCGTTGGTGCAACTCCGACCGAGACCTCTAATGAGCCCCTAGCATCTCTGGTGAGTGCGACAGTCTGTTAAACTGTATGAGCTGGGTTCGATCCCCAGGGGGTTCGCGATTTGGCGCATTCGTACACTTGGTTTAGTACGCCGGGTTCTCAACTCGGAAAAGGGAGTTCGAATCTCCCATGCGCTACTTAGACGTTTGTGGGAGGTTGGCTTAGAAGCAGCCATCCTTTAAAGAGTAGGCCTTGCCGAAGATAGAGTTCCTGAGCTCGTAGCTACACCGGTTAAGATAGGCGGTAAAACCCCGCCCGCAGGTTCTTGATGCAACGGAGTCACGAGGTCTTTTGGCGTAACAGCACACCACACGTCATTTGCACGAGTAGTTCAGTAGCAGAACGCTTGCATGACTCGCAAGTAATCGGGGGTGCAACTCCCTCCTCGTGTACGGAGTGATTCGCCTGGAGGTCCGTCGCCTACCAATTCTAGACAAAAGTAGGACAGTACCAACCAGTAACCTCATGGTGCCACAATGGTAACGACTGAGGCTAAACTGGAAGAATCAAATTGCCCCTAAAGTGATCGCGGATCGGCACGCTCGCTTGGTAAGCGAGAGGGCTCAGTTCAATTCTGAGTGGGGGCTCTATGGCGCGACTAACAGTAGGAACCGTTCTGGAGTCCTGACATTGATCATGTTAGGGAATCCCGGTCTTGGAAGGTTGATCACTTTCGAGGCGCGGCACGGTTATGCAGGTGCAAGTCCTGCTCGCGTCAAAACATGCATCTGACCCACGGACGGGACTCAACGCTACGAACGTTGCAGATGAGGGTTCGACTCCTTCCAGATGTACTTCTTGCCTCCGTAGTTCAACAGACAGAGCACGAGCCTCCGGAGCTCGGGATTCCCGTGCGACTCGGGACGGAGGTACGATACTATCATGCGAAAGACCCGACTCTCTGAATGTAGTCCTCATTGGGTGCAGTACAACGGCAAGGAGGACTCTTCTCCGGATGCTGTGTACTTCGAATGCCCCGAGGGTCACGTGGACTGCAAGCACATCATCCCTTTCACTCCGTCGCTCGATGGCTCAGCTCAGCCAATCAAGCAATCGAATGGAGTCCAGTGGCAACGCACCGGAGACACATTCGAGAACCTCACGCTCTCGCCAAGCATTCGAAGGATCCCTCGACATGCTGACAAGGCAGCTGCTCTTGCGGCCGGATGTCTCGAGGAATACCTGACTGAGACCCTGTTCTGCGCCCTTCACATCTTCATCAAGAACGGAACCATTGAGTTCTGCGGTGATAGCAAATAGTTCCTACTAAATTAGTAGATTTTGTATATGAGATTAGTAGCAAGCTTCCGACCCACGGACGGGATCCCGCTTTCCTAAAGCAGGCGTTCGGGTTCAATTCCTGACGGAAGCACTCAACGGAGGACCAATCAGATCCTTCCCCTTCGCTTTGCGGAGGACTATGGTGCTAGGTCGGTCCTCCCGAGAGCCAACGCGTAGGTAGACCAACTGGCAGGAGGCATCGGTCTCAGAGTCCGAGCAGTGCGGGTCCGAATCCCGCTCTACGCACTAACAGGTGGATCGAAACCAGACAGGTCAGCTTCTTCCTTGAGCTCCTGCACTAGGTTTTCCATCTCATTGATGATGATCCGGCCCTGCTCTTCATTCTGGATCTTCATGACGAAGACTCCGTTGGCGTCCAAGATCATGTGGCTGACCGGAATCCTCCACGGCAATGGATGATCCAGGTAGCGGTTGAAGAGCAAGATTCGAATCGCTCCCTCGAGTGCACTCATTTGTTTTCCTTTGTCCGAGTGGCGAAACAGCAAACGCGCTGGTCTTAGGAACCAGTGACTTCGGTCTTGAGGGTGCAACTCCCTCCTCGGATACTACGGTTGAATCACCTTGATGACCTCGAAAGTCCCATCTGTCTTGAGTCCCACTTGAAGACAGATGCCTCGGTGCTTCTCCTTGTTCCAGTGAGAATCTTCGTGGTCCTTGGTTACCTTCTCATTGGGCTTGAGATGAGGACGACCAACATAATGTTTGTTGAGAAGGAAGGTCGCCTTCTTCCTTGCATCGTAATCCAGAGCGATGACAGGATAGACCTTGAACTTAGCCAGATACTTCTTTGCCATGTTTCCTTTCGTCGACGTAGCCCAATAGCAGAGGTAACAGTTTCAAAAACTGTTCAGTAAGGGTGCGAGTCCCTTCGTCGGCACTAAGCCAGCGTAGCCCAACAGCAGAGGCAGCGGTTTTAAACTCCGTGTTGATGCTGGTGCAAATCCAGTCGCTGGTACGATAGAATTCGTTTATGTCATGGTAGCCCAATGGCAGGAGGCACTTGCTTGAGGTGCAAGGCAGTGAGGGTTCGAATCCCTCCCGTGACACAACCCCAAGGAGAAGGTCATGCAAACGCTGGTTCTGAGTCGAGATTTCGAACCCGTAAAAATAGTTAGCTGGCAACGGGCGATCACTCTTCTGTTCCTCAACAAGGTCGAGGTTCTGGAAGAATACGATCGTGGCATCGGATGCACTGCGGTGATCAAGATGCCGGCCGTTGTCAGACTCCTTCAGGCCTTCAAGCGGGTGAAGAAGCCCGTCAAGTTTTCCCGCGTAAACATCTACGGTCGGGATCGCTTCAGTTGTCAGTACTGCGGAGTAAAGCTGACAATCAACGAAGGCACCTACGACCACGTCCTCCCTCGAGCTCAGGGAGGAAGAACGTGTTGGGAAAACATTGTCACTTGCTGCACTGACTGCAACAGGGACAAGGGAAATCGAACACCAGAAGCAGCAGGCATGGAGCTCCTCTCGAAGCCTGTTCGTCCCATATGGGTCCCAGTGATGATGGTCCAATTCGGCTCAACTCCTCCAGAAGCTTGGAGGGACTATCTCTATTGGACTGGAGAGCTAGACCAGGATTGACGACCGTGTTGAATCGTTGTAGCTTGTGCGTCCACATTTCATATCAACACAAGTCATACAAAACGGATAAAAAACGAATGATCAATAGTCACCGGATATAGGAATATCCAACGACGCCGATCAAAAGTTTCTAACCATTTTTCAACACGGACTGGCGATGGCGTAGGGGCTGCTGGAAGGTTAATCGGGTGTAGATCCGGCGCTGTTTTGAAAACAGATGGGTCGCTTGAGTAAAGCGGCTGGGGTGCAAGCCCTCAATCTTCCTCTACGGAGAGTATTACCTGGGTGGCCGGGTGCTCGTTTGGAAAACGAGTCAATCGATAGGTTCTGGTTCGACTCCAGTTCTCTCCGCCACGCCTCGTTGGGTTGGATCCCCCGTCCGCCTTCTAAGCGGGTCTTAACAGGTTCGAGTCCTGTACGAGGTACAAACGGTCATCGTCGCTATTCTTTGATCCGAGCTCGTTGGATCAAAGCAGTTCTCGTGACGATATCCTCGGGAATGGCTGGAGTGACAAACTCGCCTTCCCACTTCACGAGCTCGGTACCGGGATTGTAGTTCTGTCGCTGAGTACTCCGAAAGTATTCTTCGACGAGCTCCGTGTTTCGACTCGCGTAGTACTCGGCGTAGTACACTCGAGAGATCTTTGCGTTGACGATACGCTTTGCGCAGTCGTAGCAAGGGATCACGTTGCTGTAGAGAACTGCTCCTTTCAGGTCGACCTTGGCCTGGTCGATAGCATTCGACTCGGCATGAATGGTACGGATACAGCTCGGAAGTCCCTCGATTTCCTTGAGCTCGTGGCCGATCTGGTCACAGTGGGGCATTCCAGAGGCCGCTCCGTTGTAGCCTGTGGAGATAATGGTTCGGTCTTTGACCAAGACCGCTCCCACTTTCTTGCGGTCGCATGTCGCTCTGGTTGAAAGCAGATACGCGATGCTCATGAAGTAGTCGTCCCACGATGGTCGGTTCATGCGAAAAGAACCCTTTCTTGACAGTCTGGACAGATCTTGGTTTGAAGTACGAGAGGGAGTCCCGTCGCTTCATGTACTGGATAGGCTGGAGATCCCTTTGGGGGAATCATAAAGAACGTCTGTCCGGCGTCCATCAAATACATGGCGTCGTCTGCTGTGTACTCGGACTCGCTCTTGGCCTTGACCTTGACGACGTGGTTTTGTTCTCCCTTCGGACACTTCTCGGTTCGAATAGCTATAACTTCGATGTCTGGTGTGTCTTCGTTCATTCTTTCTTATTCCCTGACTTCGCGATGTACTTCTTCCAGGGGATTAACTCGCGGGTTTCCTCATTGAGAAACCCCCAATCCACCCCATCCTTGTCGACCTCTCGTTTACCGGCGATGAAGATTGTCCACAGCGGTTCCTCGATGAATGTGATCTTGTGGAAATCCTCTTTGTAGAGGTTGTTGAACCACTTCACATGATGTTCGCTGCGAGGAACTTCTGGCATGGCAATAACAGCACTTGTGCTGAGTGCTGGCCCATCGAGTCCGGCCTTCTTCATATTGTCCAGATGTATTTGGTGAAAGGCGCGATAGATCATCTCGGATGTGAGATCCAATCGTTCTTCCCTGTAACTACCTAGCAAAACAAGACTGAAGGCTTTATCCCAGGGATGGTTATGCATCTCCTTGTCTGAGTCGGCCCGCCAGATCTTGTGCAACATGATTCGCTTGCCGAAGACCCTAGGAAACTTCACTCGAGTCATGTATTTGGTTCGTCCATTTGTGATGGTGTAGGCGGAGAAGTAGTCGTTATCTGGTAGCTTGGCGGCAACAGCCGCAACCCCCATCAAAACCTTGTCCACCAGACGTCGTACGAATTTTCTCATCTGATTCCTTGACAGGGCTGAGTCCCATTGGCAGTGTTGTTTCATGCATTAGCAACACGGTTGAAGCCCGCCCCACGAAGAGCTGCGAAGCTCCTCACGTCGATACGGACCTAGTTCACTACGTCATCGTTCGAGCTGACCTCCCCATTGGGTCGCAGGTCGCTCAAGTGGTTCATGCTGCTGGAGAATCTACTCCAACGCGTGTTCCTACAAATACCGTTGCTGTGGCTCTCCACGCACGGAACCAAGACCATCTCCTCGATCTCGAATTCAAGCTCAAGTTGATGAACATAGCCCACGTGCTCATCTGCGAGTGCGATGGGGAACCCATGGCCATCGGCATCGAGCCGACCAGAGATCGTCACTCGATCAGAAAGGTGACGTCCTCACTCCCACTTGTGAAGTGAACCCTGCCTCGGTGGCCAAATGGTTAAGGCACCGTTTCGCAAGAACGGGGATTGGTGGTTCGAGTCCATCCCGAGGCTTTGGAGCTGTAGTTCAACGGTAGAACATCTGGGTGCTTCGGCATCTGGAAGACGTAGTGTTCAAGTCCTGCCAGCTCCGCTTGACAATTTAAGACCGGGTAGCTCAGCGTTAGAGCATCAGGTATTTAACCTGAGGGTCGGTGGTTCAACTCCATCCCCGGTCACTTTTTTGCGCGGTTAGCTCAGTGGTAGAGCGGAAGCTTAATGAAACTTCGGGCCGTCGGTTCGATCCCGACACCGCGTTCGACTGGATCTATAGCTCAATTTGGTAGAGCACTGAGTTAATGACCTCAGGCGTTCGGGGTTCGAGTCCCCGTGGATCCGCTACTCAATACCGCAAGCAGCTTCTACATAACCTTTCCAGAGATCGAGACGATCTAGGTGGTCGAGCATCTTTGCGATGTTGATCCGGCCGCAGCTCCCCGGACTCATGTCAGAAGGGTTCTGGCACGGTAATAGTTCCGGACGCTGTGGCCCCTTCTGCTTTGCGCACTTCACTGGTGGTTCCGGAAGGTACTTGATCACCGGTTCCGGACATTTTGGCGTTTGCGGCGCCCCACCGTTTCGAGGTCCGCAACATGCGGCCATCGATGTCATCAGGAGCAAGGTCAGCATTCGGATCTTTTGTTTGGGCGTCAACACTGATGTATTCCTCCAAGGCGTCAGCTCGAGAACGTTCTCCGATGAGGGCTTGAGTAGCTTTTTCTTTTTCGAAGAGAGCTCTTTCAGCAATCATAGTCTTCACATTGATTTCGAGTTTAGCTGAACTGAGCTCGTCGCTCTTTACAAGGACTTGATCCACTCTGGCATCCCCTCGTCTGACAAGCCAAACAATGACACCCATGGCTCCGACCAGGGCGATAGCAAGTGTGATGACTGCAACTGTCATGTGCCGATGGTACCATCACCGTGCTTTGAGGTTCTTCAAGAAATCAATTTGGTGTCTTGTAGGTCTACATCGCTGGAAAGTGGTCATCAGCTCCGTCTCTAGCGACGGCCTTCTTCGACCATGGGGACCGGCTCGTGGAGCTCTTTCCTGTTGTATGAGACCAGCGTGTGAAGCTGTTTGTGATGATCTTCCACCGCAGTACAGATTACGCAATGGGGCAAAGAAGAGGCCACCAACCTCCCCTCAGAACTAGCCAGTCTTCAACCGATCCTGCTCTTCGAGAAACTGTTTGACCCGATTCTCTACGAATCCGCTGAGCGTGCTGTCAACGCCATCACAATACGTCTTTAGTCGGTCGTATACACGTCCGGAGATACTGATGCTTCTCCGGTTCTGCTTCTTCTTCCGCTTGGGTTTGATGACGTCGTTCATTGTCTAGCCCCTTCTGTGTCCTTGTCCCTGACTCTGGTACCCTCCACTGTTGTTTCTGGAGGAGTGCTCCATAACCGGGTTCCACACCACTGTGCCGTTGAAGAACAGTGTGATGGTCAGGCAGTGGAACTCGGAATCCGAGCTCTGCGTGATGACTTTATCGACCACGACAACATCCGGGTTACTTCGTAACCACTCCGTGATTCGCTCCCCCAAGACCTCTCGTTCACTTGCCTTGGTCGCCGAGAACACCTTCAAACCCTCGAATTTTTCCGCCACGTTTCCTCCAAAGGAGATGAGAAATTATCTCCCGATTCCTTATACCCAAAAAGAAAGGCCCCAAGCACAGCGCTTGAGGCCCTTCTTGCTATCACCTCTGCCCTACTGAGCGGACGGAGGAGGGAACGGAGGAGGTACGAAACTCGGAGGCGTCGGCAAGTTGTTTCCAGGAACAGTGACCAACGCAGGCGCAGAAGGAATCGGAGCTGATGCCACAGGAGCAGGAACTTCCTCTTCTTCGTCCGGATCCGACGTCTCGTTGGCCGTGCTGCTGGTCAGTCGCAGGAGTTCTTGGACTTGTCCCTCGAGTGCGTTCTTCAGGTTCGTGGAAGTGCCCGCCATCTGAATGGCTTCGGCAATCACCCTGATATTGGAGCGAACCGTGTGGGCAGCATCGTCCGATGACAGGACTCGTGCGGTGACTCCGGAAGGAGTTCCGGGAAGCTGCTTGCGGCTTGGGGTGGCAGCCTTGGTCTTCTCGGGGGCTGCTGCTTCCATCTTCTTTCCTGAACCGGGTGGACGGCCTCTCCTCTTGGGAGCAGCTGCGGGTTCGGAAGCGTCTTGACGCTTCTTGTTGCGGGGATGATTGGGGTCCTTGGGGATTCCTCTGGGCATTTTCTTTCCTTTTTTCCTGAATTACCAAAAAGACGTTACCATTGTGGAGAATTCGGTCTAGTGGTTTTCGACCGAAAAATCAAAAATGTTTAGTCAACAAAAGAATGGGCTCTTTCGCCCATCCAGAATCGGTCAATCGGTTACTCGTTCAAGAGGATCCGATACCCAATAGCGAGTTCCTTATAAACTCGTAGGGTACCCGCAACCATCTTGACTTCTGAGATCCGATTTTCAGCTTCCTTCTCTGAGCCCCATTCTTCGTAAACTCGTTTGTTCACGTCGACGCCCGCACGAAAGGGCACGTACGAAATGAGGAACGTATTGGGTTTTTCACCTCCGACCGGTTGACGTTCGGATTTGTTGAGGTTGAGTACGTTGGATGTTGGGGTCGAACCGGAACTAATGCTCGGTTCGCTTGGTCGGACAGCTTCCAACTTCTTTTTGCTTTCTGGTGATAGTCCAAAGGATGTCGACCACTGGGTCTGTCGTTTTTGCTCGACATGCTTAGGAGTCATGATGGTAACGACGGCGAACTCTCCGGCGGACGGATTCGAACTTTTCTTGACAAGAGCGAAGTAAGGATCAGTGCCCTCGGTGAGGTGGACTAGTCGGGCTGGTTCGTTGTTGTCCTCGATTTTCTCCCACTTCCCGGCATCGATAGCTTTGTTGACCTCCTCATTGATGACGATGGCGAGTTTATCGTCATCCATCTGTGGAAATCCTTTGACCTTGCCTCGCCAGTTGGACAAGGCGGCTTCGGTAATCACGAAGCCTCGCGATTTAGGGTTGAGTGTTGAATGACTAGCGGTTGTCGCCATTTGAAAAAACTCCCGAGGATCGAGTAAAGTGATCCCTCTCGATCTCTTATCTCCTCGCCTTATTGGGGATTTCAGGCAGTTGACACATCGTCTTGTGTCTCAAATTCGCATACGTACATTCCCACATAGGGCTAACCTGGGGCAAAACCTTGTAAGGAGACCTCAATGCGTAAGTTTGCAATCTTCTCGAAGATCTCTACCTGGATGCTGACCGTTGGCGTTTTGACCATCGTGTGGTTCCCGACTCTGGCCTACGCTCAAACTGCGCCACTTCCACCGGAACAAGTAGGACCGGCCAGTGAGCTGCTCTTCATGCTTCTCAAGATCGTCTTCTCTGTTCTCGGATTAGTGGCTACCTACCTGACGATCAAGGCCATCAAGTACTTCGAGAAGAAGACCAACATCGACATTCCGGCGTCAACTGAGAAAACGATTTTCGAATGGGCTGATCGAGCCATCGGTTTCGCCCACGAGAAGTCACACCAGGTTCTCAAGTCCACAGGCAAGAAGCTCGACGGAAACGAGAAGCTCAGCCTGGCTACTGGCTTCGTCAACGACCTCGTCAAAAAGCACAAATTGAATGAGATCGCCGAGGGCAAACTCAAAGACTACATCGAGGCCAAGCTCGGAACCAAACGCCTTGAAGAGACTCCCACTCCGGCTACTCCTCCAGCGTAGGGCGCAGTCTCGGATGGAGTCGAAGTAGCTCCACACCCTTTACTTCAATCTGGCGAGCTCGCTCACGACTTACGTTGAGTAGCTTGCCGATTGTTTTTAGGGTCTGTTCATCGTTCGACATATCGAGGGCACAGGTTTCCTTCAGCTCCCAGAGCTCCTTGCTTGGGTGGTTGAGGCGGATCGTGCCGGTCTTTGGATTCACGTCCAGGTACAGGTGGTACTTGCACATGGCCCAGGGACAAGGGCGAATGCCGTCCTCGCACTCGGCTCTGGTCTTCGGCCGCTCAACATCAAGCCAGCTGAGATCTGCCTTTGACGAGGTGCGTCGATCCTTTACGAGGGGTCGTCGGGGGTATAGAGAATTAGTCATGTTCGATATCCCCTTCGTCAAACCAGAACAGCTGCAACGAGCTCGAGACATGGAAGACGTCTTGCTCGGGCTCCCTGAAAGCGTCGTGACCTTTGTTGGAATCGTGGTGGAACCGACGGTTGATTCGGAGCCGACCTACTATGTGACTATTGGCTGCTCGCCTTCAATGGATCTCTCCGGCTGTTGCATTGCTGCGTCTCTTGAGCTGAAAAAGCGCTGGAAAACAGAAAGCATCAGCGTTAAAGCGTTCTGGGGAAAACTAAGAACCAACTGACCTGTTGACTCCTGATTCGAAACAGTACATACAGTATGTACTGTTGAAGCAAAAACCCCTTCGTACCCGAAGAGTTGAACGTGGGCAATGCCCTATATGCGGGGGTTTGCCAGTTGTAGGACAACTATGTTTGAAGGATTGGTTTAAAGCGGTTACTTCCAATCAAGATCTGCCCCGTTCTAAAGGCGAAGACCTTCAAAAATTGTGGGAGAAACAAGATGGTCGATGCGCCTATACCGGGCAGATCTTAATTCCTGGTGGAAATGCAAGTATTGATCATATCATCCCGATAACTCGAGGCGGGACAAGCGTAATAGAGAATTTGCAGTGGACTCTCTATGTTGTGAATCGCATGAAAACAAACATGCTGGACGACGAATTTTTATCGGCATGTCTTGCGGTCCTGAGGAAACGAGAGCCCTACGTCATTGAACCGCAATTCAGAGAGGTCAAATGAGCAGAAACCAGAAGGAAGGCAGTAACATCCCAATGCCTTGGGATGAAAATGCTACCCCCAGCAACGTCATCCGTTGTCCAAAATGCGGTAACAACGGCATGGATGGCTCGATAACTGGCTTTTCCTCTCAGTATGGAATCTCCAGAAAATGTCTCAAGGATAAGTGCAATCACACCTGGTCCGGAGGCATCGGTGTTCAGATTGCCGACTTCTCCGAGCCCCCCGCAATCCCCGGAGTGGAGCGGAAGGAGGATCCACCTCTTGTCCAGTACACAGGTGGACAGTATCGTGACCCGAACAAGAACTTCGATGAGGACAAATGAGCAACAAGGATAACAAGGGTCAGGTCGATTTCTCTCCTCCAGACGCGAGTGATTACGCTCGTCGAATCGCCGAGGCCAAGAAGAGCCATACACCGGTTGGTGGTGCAGAGATGCCAGCCATGCCTCGCCTCGATCAACCTCCCTCACAGAATCGACACGCGGGGGTTCAGCCTTCTCGAGGAGCTCCAAAGGCGATGAACCCGGCGGACTACTCCACGGCAGTTGCTACAGGACATGCGATTCCTGGTGTTGGCGGAGCTTATGCAGTTAATCAGCCTCGAGGCTTCACTCCGCCTCCAAATCAACCAGCCGGTGGTCCTCCGATGGAGATGACGAGTCAAGATGGTCAACCAGTCAATCCTCCTCGTACAGAAGGCGGGCTTCGTGCAGAGACGCAAGAAGCTCTGAAGGCAGTCGCTCAGGCAAACGATCCTTCGGCCAAGACCCCTAACGGTGAAACAGAACTTGCGAAAGAGGATGCTGACTACCTGACCAAGCTCAGCAACGCTACGGATGACATCCTCCGCAACAAAGAGCGACGCGACTACATCGAGAGCAGGATCGAAGACGAACTCAACTTCGAAGACCTTCTCTACCAGCAGGAGCTCCGGCAACGAGTTCCAATTCGGAAGAACTTCGTTCCGACCTTCCGTACACCGTCCGCCGCGGAAGACCTCTTCATCAAACGACTCATCGCCAAAGATGAGGCCACCTCCACGCAGTACATCATGGATCGGTTCGCCACCATGGGTCTTGTGGCAGGGCTATTCGCAATCAATGGGAAGCCTCTCCCAGATCATCTCGATGACAAGAAGAACCCAGATGAGAAACGCTTCCAGGAGAAGTACGATCTAGTCACTAAGTATCCACTTGTGATCTTGGCTGACCTCAGCGCCAACTTCGTTTGGTTCGAAGAGCGTGTTCGCAAGCTGATGTCTCTCGAGGTGATCCGGAATTTCTAGGTACTTCATTGGGATGGGCGCGAGCCAACATGGCCTACGACCAATGGAACCGCGGAACGCTTCCAGAGATTGGCTCCCCAATGGAGATGATCTTCCTCGTTGTGTGGAAGATGCGTCAGAACATCGAATTTCAGAAGACTCGAGTACTAGTTCAAGCCCAGATGAGTCAACAGGGAGTAGAGGGCAAGCTAATCGAGAAGGCCTACGAAGACTTGCGTGGAGCCTACTTTCCATTCGAGAAGACGCAACGCGAGGAGACGATCGACCAGCTACGCAAAGCTTTGCACAAGGAGATCGCACGGGGCGGCTTGGTCATCAAACCACAGATAGATATGACCAGATCTCAGATGCGGCAGAAGTTGAACCGCGGAGCCCACATCCTGAGTCAGAGAGCAGACCTTCTTCGGGAAGGTCGCCTGAAATCGATCGATCGGGGCACCCCATTCACAGCAGCGAAGAGACGCCCAAGAACTGCTTCCTAGACAAGACCAGGCCTTGTGGTGCTGACTGCACAGCCTTCGATCCGTATTGGAAAACGCAGCACTGTTCTATTCTTCGAGCTCTCAAGGTCACAACAACCCCTTCACAGCCCATGCCTCCCAAGGTGAAACCGTGAAACCACAGATCTTAGTGACTGGAGTTCGAGAGTCCTTTTCAGTTACCTGCGCCACACCTCTTGAGCGACTTACAGAGGTGAATTCATCGAACTCGCCTCTACTAACGAAGGGAAACAAGGTCGAGCGCTGGTTGATTTTCAATGACGGAGCATTCGAGCTTCCTTGTGGAGAGAAGGAATATGAACAGCTCCTTCGTTACCTCTACTCTCAACAAGAACCTCTACGTAAAGCGGAAGTGGTTCCGATCAAGAAACTGGCAGTTCTCCCAACGCTTCCACAAGAAGTTCCAGAAGGAGCTCAAGTCTTCTCGGCTACCGATGATCCACCCCCTCCTCCAGAAGAGGAGGAAGAGGACGACGGAGATGATACTGATTGGGCCGGAGAAACTGACGACGCGGAGGATGGGGTTGGTCAGTTGTGAACCTCAACTACGTCTGCAAATACGAATCTATTGTCTACCAGACGCAGGCCTACGGTAGAGATGCTCGTCTTCTTTCCATCTGGATCAACTGCCCGACCTGTGGTTCGGAGATCACTCTTCTAGAGCTTCCTCCAATAGCCTTCAAGGTCGTTCGACTCAGTCCGGAAGAGCTCTTCAAAGCTTCTCAAGGCAATGGTCTACCGCATGAAAAGGTCCTGACCGAAGACAACATTACCCGCATCCTTATCGACGGAAAGATCGTTGGCGTGGATCTTGACGATCCTACGCCACAAAGAGTCATCCTCAATGCTCTTGTAGTGGAGTACGAAGGCAAGACTCTACGCATGCATTTCGGAGTTTCAAATAAGGGTGCAGCCCTCTTCAAGATCGTTACGGAGGTGAAGTGATGTTGAATCCGACCACAGACCTATCTGGGTTGGCTGAACAGCTATGTCGTGTCGAGCACAAGCTCGATTTGATCATCCGTTTTTTAGCTATCAACAGTCCAGCATTCGAGCTCATTAAGATAAAGGATGGTGTAGATCCCATCACCCACGAACCGGTCACCTATCAGATGGATCTTATGAGACGTCACGTAATACGACTTTCGACTGATGGGACAGGATTGATTCCACCATCATCAGTCCTCTTCAATCAACCTCAGAACAACCAATCACCAGGAAGCAGCAACAATGGCGGAAATGAAGGCGGAAATGTCGGTTAGCCAGGTCGGAGATAGCAACTCCAAGATCGGACAGCACAAGAGCGTCCGTGTACTCAAAGACATCTCGACGGTTCTGGTCGAGTTTGTCGACAAGGACGGCACCAAGCAAACCAAGCTTGCCTTCATCATTGCCGGAGAGGTTCGCTTCATCTCCGAAGATGCCCTCTCCGGACCTGTCACGAAGTGGCTATCCGATCAAATCCTGATTGCTTTGGGGATGACCCCCAAGAAGGACTAACATGGACAACATGATGATGGGTAACCCACTGGGAGAAGTACATTGGAAAACCGTCCACCCATATGGAAAATGGTTGATGGTCAAGGCTGATCCTCGTGTGAAGAAGACGGCCGGAGGTATTCACCTTACGGATGAGCTCGTCGCTGTAGAACGTGTGATGGAGGGAACAGGAAGGATCCTCGCTCAGGGATCAGAAGTTCGGCAAGAGGAAGACATCAACGTAGGGGATCGTGTTGCCTACCGAGGTTTTCTCAAGGATGTCAGTCGTGGTTACATTGCTAGGGAGGACGATTGCGACATCTTTCTCATTCGAGTCGAGGATCTGATCGCGGTGATTGGGGAAGGTGTGACCATGGGAGCTTTCTCGAGCGCGGCGTGACTTCTGGACTGTCAGAGGCAGAGCCTGTTTTATCGACCATCGATAACATCCTGGCGAGGCGCCGAATCCTCGGACTTGTAATGGAGGATGGAGGAATTCCTCAAGCAGTCTACGATTTCAAGGACTCCCAACACTTCCTCTCGGACGGACTTCTACACGTCATCCTCAACTTCTTCCTACCTACTGAACGAAAGGTCCAACGGCAGAGCGCGGTCATCGGCGGAGATCTCCATCTCAACATCCATATCTGGGTCATGCCGTTTCACGTCGCTGGGAAACCTTCCATAGTCAAACGAGAGTCAAGGGTTGGGATCTACGAAGTCCACGTCATTGCGCCTCTCAAGGAAGACCTGACCGGGATCATCTGGTGAAATATGCCGACGAAGGACAAGACATCCAAGAGAGTTCGAAAGAACTTCCGCCTGCCTCCAGATCTCGCTACCTGGATCGACGCCTTCGCTCGGCGCAAGAATACGAACATGACGCAAATCATTATCGACTACTTCACAGATCTACGAAAAAGGAATGAAGCGTGATCCTTATCAAGGACAAGATCCCCCTCGTAGGTATGGACGAAGAGTCGATTCAGAAGGCCGTCAGCATGGTTCTCAAGAACGCGAACGTGATCAAGTTCAGCGTGGACTCAAGGACCAGCACGGTAGATTTCTGGAGAATGCCAAATGAGCAGGACTCCGAGCTCTTGGAAGTAGCCCATCCCTTCAGAGCCAAGCTCAAAGAAGTGCAGATGGAGGAGTATGTTCCAGAACCAACTCTCTCGAGCCATGAACAGTTGTTCGAGATGTTCGAGATGCTGGAAGACGCTGGTTGTTTCCCCGTCTTCATCCTTAGCGGCCGAACCTATGTGAATCTCAGGAAGTGGATCTCGTTTCCTCGGAAGTCCACCAGATTAGCCGGCATTCCAATTACTATCGATCCTGATCTCCCAGAAGACAATTTACTTATCTGTGGAGCCAAGACCAAAGATGCCGAACCTATCGACGTCTTGTACGTCGTGAAGATGACTCTTCCATGAAGCCAATCAGCCAGAAAGTAATCGAAGCCGGTTTGATCCCGAAGCACACCTTGCTGCTGTTCAAGAGGTGGGGATATCTAGACCCCGAAGATACGAACCTTCCAGAAGAGGGCCCAGAGGCCGCCAAAGGAGAGCAACTAAAGCAGGGCTTCACTAGGTTCGTGGAAGAGCTCGATACCCTTCTCGAGCAGAAGGCCGAAGAAGAGATCAAGGAGACCAGGTTCTCCATCACCCTCAAAGATCCTCGTTCCGTGAAATGGTTGAGAGAAGACAAGCACGGTAACTATGTGGAGATGGGAGATTGGACGGTTGTTGTGTTCTCTGATGAGGCTGGCAGATTGATCTTCCCCCCTTCAGATAATCCAGCCAACTGCCGCTTCCGCATCATAGCTACCAAAGAGCGAATGGAAGTCACGTCCTGCACACCACTTTGGCACGGCGACACTTTGTACGCATATCAAGTCGAAGCCGAGCCCTTCTAGGAGCAATCATGCCTCACTGCGAAAGCTGTCACGTGCAACCTCCGGCGGTCGAACTTCACATACAGCCAGTCACCAACAAGGTGGTTTGTGCTGCCTGTGATCCGGAGGTCCTCCCCGCGGGTACTGTTCTTGGTCGAGAGTTCGACTACGACGTTTCGTATTCCAGAAAGGATGGTCTCAGAGCTAGCGCTAGCCTGGGCAAAGCAAGCATCGCCGTGCACATCCCTCAGGAAGAGATCATCAAGGTAATCGGGTGAACGCTGTGGGTGAGGAACGCCGGCTCAGTCTGCGAACGTTAGTTCGTCAGAAGGAGGAGATCGAAAAAGATCTTCGAGCCTTCAAGACGTCCTATGATGTTCTGCGTTCTCGACTGTCCGAGGCAGCAGAAATCAAAGATGTTCCTTCACTCACCAACTGGTCCGGAACGAATGCCGTGATGGGATCTCTCGAGCTCTCCATCACATCTCTCGAGAAAGAGTTGGCCGACTATACAAAGGCCATCTACCTCGTTCAGAATGGCGAGATTGCCAATGTGGATGATGACATACCGAAGCCGCCAGTCCTGAAGCTGGTACCCGAGGAACAATGACCGCGCTATCTCTCCAATTGGCTGAAGCTCTCAATGAGCTCCCTTTCGTTCAAGCTCTCGAACACGAACAGGCTGGCAATGCCCTCAACGTTCTGTGTCGAGTTAAGCCTGGCTCAGGAGTTCTGTGGGCATCTCTCGCCGAGCACATTCTCCGAGAAGCTAGCCTTCGAGAAGGTAAGCCGGAGCAATGGCATACCCATATCGCTCGTTTGTACATGCTTCGTGAAGGCAAACTGGTTTACGGATGGGTCTTTGTCATTCAATCGGCTGATGTCGTGAAGACGGCTCCGGTCGTTGTGGACCTCATCCTACGGTTCATCAAAGCGATTCAGATCCAGGAGAAAGCTTCTCGATCTACCCAGCACCGTCGAGATAATGACGACTACGATCAGCCAGAAGAGATCGAGGAAGATAATGACTACTCGGAACCCGAGACTCCTATGCCCAAGGGCTATGTTCCAGAAGCCGATGAGAAGGGTAACCCCATCGTTCCTCGAGAACATCGAGTGAAGACCATCCAAATGGCCGGGCTCCCCAAGGACTTCGATCGCAACGCACCAGATCCGGAAAAGCGTAAGGGGTCTTGGAGTATCGAGAGTAGAAAGGGTAAACCTTTCCGTCCACCGGTCAGGGGGTAACAATGGAGAGCGACAAAGATTTCGATCCGACCAAGATCACAGATCCCGCTGTACGTAGAGCATACGAGGCATCCAAGACCAAACGTCTGGATGCAGCAACTCAGAAGAAGATCGACGACGCCACTATCAAGGCGAAGTTCAAGATCGAGATCAAGTTCCGAGGCGACCGCAAGATATTCGGTGACAACTCCATCGGCTGGCAGGTCTACGAATCGGGTAAACATCTCCATGGCGGTGGAGACGAGCTCGTCTACTGGTGCATCTCTCGAAAAACAGATGGCCAGGGCTGCGGAGCTCCAATCATCGGTAGTAATATCATCCAGGGGGTCGCCCTCTGTACGTCCTGTCACAAGCAAATCAATGCTTCGATGTTGACCTCCAACTTCGTCATCAAGATGACCATCCCGAAGTTGGCTTCTGAGACCGCCAAACTGTGGCGAAAACTCGAAGGAAGTGCTGACATCTATTGCAAATACAGCCGGGAGGACATCCGCTACAAAATCATGGAACAGGACGTGGGAGCGCAGAAGGCTAGAGAGCTCCAAGGTCTGTTCATCTATCCACTCGCCAACATCATCAAGGACACTTCCGCTGGATCTCCGATAGAATCCAGGCTCGAGGCTTTCTTCAAGGCGTGACCAAATGATTGAAGGCGTCAAGATTCAGCGAAAAGACCAGGACTTCCTGGATGAACACTTTAGTATCACCCCCAAGTGGGATGACTTTCACAAGAAGTTGAAGAACAAGTCGTTCGTGACTGCTGTCCAATCCGATACCCGCACAAACGACAAGCTGAAAGCCTTCGTCTCCTCTGTCTCCATGCGAGAACAATCGAAGGGTCCCTCCGTAAAGGCTCCTTCCGATGTTTCTGGATCGTACAAAGTCAAGTACCATCCAGACCACGATCGATTCTCGTGTACCTGTCCAGACTGGACGTTCAAAAGATCTGTTACGGGATCGGACTGCAAACACATCTCTCGACTCAAGACCGATTCCAAGGAGTCCCTGATGAACAAGACCAAGGAAGCCAACTTTGGCACCGCTGCCGACGTCATGTTCCGGGTCGGTAGAGCAGTCAACAAAGAGAAGAAGGATCTGAATACCGCCGCCAATCTCAAGGCGGAGAACCAGATCTACAGTCAGGCCTACCCCCAGCAGAGCTTCATCCAAGCCTTCCTGAAAAAGGCCGAGTGGGATGAAATGGCAAAGAAATTGGCTCATGCTGCCAGGCGGTTACTCACCCCCTAAGAATCACGGGCGGGGTCTTCTCCTTTGCCCTACCTGAACCCCATCTGCGAACTCGACGCTTCACCGGGTCCAGGTGATCCTGCATGCAGTACCGCTCCCTTATCACTGCCAAAGAGGAAATTTGCCGACCTTTAAAGACCAGCAAAGTCTACTAACCAGCACCCAGCATCAGCTGGCCGTGTGGGAGGCGCTATTCAAGTTTCTCGATGAGAAGTTTGTTGCCCACGAAGGTGGGAAACCGCAGATGGCCATCCAAGCGCATGACTGTCTGATCCCCATCGTTCCGGAAGACGTGATTGAAGACGTCCTCCGATCTGTGTCCGAGGAGAAGATCGCTCCGCTCAGGAAGGCTCTCCAAGACATCAACAATCAAGAAGTGGTCGTTATGCCAGCTGGAGGAAACTGATGGGCGTCTCGAAGGAAGATTTCAAAGCATTGGAACACAGAATGGCCGTGTTAGAGGGTCAGCTCAACACCCGAATCGATACGGTTCGAAACGGACTTCAGTCGATCTCGGTTGGTGTAGCTCAGAACCTTGCTGCCCTCAAAGCCAACCTCGATGTGAATGCCGATGGTCTCGAGCAGCTCGACATCTTCAATCGAATCTGGGCGAAGGTCCTCATTCGGTCGTCGATGCGCCAAGCCCAGTTCCAGTACCTGATCGACAACAATCTCAAGCTCGAGGAGCTTAAAGATAACGACCTCGCTGTCATCAAGGAACAAGGGAATGAGTGGTTCGAGGCAACCTTTGTGGCCATGAAGGCGGAAGTTGTCGAGGAGCGTGAGGCGTATCTCAAAGAGCTCCGAGCCAAGGCTGCTGAGATCCAGTCAGAGCAAGAGAAGGCAGCCAAGGAAGCGGAACAGGCAAAGAAAGAGGGCGAGGTTGCCGAAGAGGCTCTTCGTGGAGCTGGACAGGGCATCGCCGCTCTTGGAGGACACGGTTCAGAAATTCCGGCCGGTGTTCAAGTCTTCGGAGGAGAATGATCATGGCTACCACCAAGAATCGCGTCATCAACGGAACCAAGGCAGCCAAGCAGAACGTCACCGTTCTCAAGGCTGTGGGCAACAACATCAAGAAGATCCGTTGCCCGAAGTGCAAACAACAGGCTCACCCAGCGCCGAACGGCAAGGGAGGTAGTTTGTTGAAGTGCCCAGGTTGTGGCCTGAGCTTTACGATGCAGGCGATGTAACTACTTCCCCAGTAACTGGGCGATGACTGCCATGATCACGAAGACGATGTAGACAGTCAGTAGTACAACGGAGAACCCCGACCGACTAATCAGGGCGATGCCTGTGATCACTGCTCCGAGGTAGAAGAGTTCTCGCCAGCCGAACAGTGTCTTCTCAGACGTCGAGTTTCTCATTCACGCACTCCTCTGGTGATTTGTCGGTTCGAACGCGAACGAATCCGGGGAAGGTGAGGGCGTTTGTATCGTCTCCATCAGAGATGTACGAACGATCTACGAACTTCACCTCAGCCACGAAGGGGAAGCTTCCTGCGTTGAGCTTGGCTTGGAACTCGAAGTCCATCCCACTCGAACAATCGCAGATATAGACGAGCTTTCCCATGGAGTCTTTCTGGAAGAGACCGACGCTTCCAACTCCTCCGTGCTTGACCTTCTCTCCACTTGGGAGCTCGACAATCTTTCCGGACTCATGTTTTCCCTTTCCTAGGGTCCCGTATTTCTTTGAGGGATCCCACTTAACGATGAAGTCATCCTCGAACCATGGTTTGAGTTTGGCGCAAGAGGCCCCAGGACGGTCTGGTTTGCCCTTCATATTCCAGCCCTTGTCCCCGTAGATCCCGTCTGGATCCACCACGACCCATCCTTCGAGGTCGTGTTGTTTGGCCCAAGAAGTCGCATCGTCAGGCTTCGGGAAACGCGTCCATTGAACTGGCTGGATCCAGGACGGAGCTTGGTGACAGACCATGTGTACGTACTGATACCGGTCCATCACCTTCATCTCAGTAACTAGGTCTTTACCGTCGAGGAACGGTACGTCCCAGCAGTAGAGCCCAAGCCACCCGCTCTGATGCTGTTTCTCTAAGGCGACAGGAGTCAGTGACTTCTCCACGCTCTGCACATGAGCGAAGTGTGCCTTGGTGTCGCCTCCCGGATGCACGAGCTCGCAAGCCAGCATCGTATTGGGAGGAAGACCCATCGATTTGATGGTTTCCACCAGATGTGGATAGCGGGCTGATAGTGGGATGACGTTGGCGTAGTTCAGGGTTCCATCATCTTGCTCTATCGGGCCTTCGTCTTTGTGCCAGGGTCTATTACGTCGACTGTAAAACGATATTCCCCGATTCCCATCAACCACGACCCATGTCGCCATCCCGTTCCGTTTGAGCGCGTAGATTGCAGTTCCCCCCTCCGCTTTCTTCAACAACTTTGTCGCCTCGAGCAAATTGTTGTCGGGCTTGTACAAAGAGAAGTTGCCGGGAAGCATCTTTAGGAGGGTAGAAATTGAAGGTTTTCCGGATCTCCCGTCCACGTTTACTTCTCCCACAAACTCGTCGTACCCCTCAAAATCCCACTTCTTTCGACATAGCCTTCTCGCCTCAGCGAGCGCATCCACACGTGGTGAAATCTCGTTCGCTTTCCCCGCGTTTTTCACCTTCCCTGCCTTATTCGTATCCTGCATTGCCCCCCCTAAAAGGCCGTGGCAGGTGAAATAGCGATCCCCTTCAACCCAGATCTCCCAGACGTTGGGACGGTCATTCCTTCCATGAAGCTGACGAAACGATCTCTTACTTCCATCCCAAATTACCTGCCTCTGCTCGAAATGTAGGGTTGACCAATCATGCTGATTTGACACGTTTTCTCCTTGAACACGTCACAAAAGGGATGTATTTTCCTCTACAGGCTTATCTCTATGAGCAATCTCTCTTGGATTCCATCGAATTCGCCCGTAGAATCATCGTAAGAAAGGAGGACGCCCAAATGATTATTTTCAAGCTTTCGGAAGCCGCTCTGGATCAAATCCAGAATTGCACGACGCGTGAAGCTCGTGGACGTCTTCTTCTTGGGTTCATCGATGAGCGGATCACCGATCTCCAGTCCTGGTCGCGTAAGCACCTGGGCGAAGAGATGACGAAGTTCGAGATCGCTGCGGTCAAGACCTTCCTGTATAGGGAGCTGACGGGCGAACTCAACGGCGAATCGGATATCATGTCTCTACCTCGAGTTCCCCTCGAAGAGCATCCGGCCGCAGCTCTCTGAACATTTTTAAACCAGGAACGCGACCTCCTGGCTCCTAGCCGCTCCGGACTGGAACCCGGGGCGGCTTTCTTTTGGGCAAAACGAGGGTTGTCCCTCTCTATCGTTTCTACGATCGGGGAAAGTGTTCGAGGAAGTCCTCGACTGCCGGAACAGCCTTCGGAGTGTCTTCCGCGGCCTCGAGTAGATGACTCAACGTAAGAGCCTCCGATTTGGTCAGCATGAATGTCCTGCCTCGGAACTTCGTGCTGAGCTCGTAGAGGATCCCTCCGATGCCCTTCCCAGGGGCTATCGTGACCTGCATCTTTGGGGACAAAGGCCCCTCTCCTAATCTATATCCTCGGGTAGCGAAGTGAGCTCCGAGAAGTAGAAGAGCTCCCAACCTGACCAATTTGCTTGCCGTGATGAGCCTGATTGCCGTAAGGGGCACAGCAATAAAGGCCACCGGAACCACGTGAAGTGCTGACATAAAACGAAAACCTCCTTTCGCCTCACTCCCTTATGCCCGAGGATTCGTTGTAGCTTTCAGCCTGGTTCCCCTACAATCGACGCGAGGTACACCGGATGCTTTCGTCTGGACAAGTTTCGCAGATGTTCGCCCAGCAGAACCAACAGTTCGCTGGAAATGCGATGTACTCGCAACAGATCTCGCAGCAGATGCCTGGGATGTATCAGGGCGGGTACGGAATGCCGATCGCTGGAGGGCAAGGCTTCTCCTATGGCAGCGGAGGCGACTTCTCCGGTCGAGTGAGTGGTGGAGCTGTTTCGGCAATGGGTGGCGCAGCTCAGTTCGGTCTTGGTGCTGGCGCTGTCATGGGTGGATTGGGGATCGGAGGACCTGCTCTACGAATGCTCGATCCCTTCTCCGGTGCCGGTGCGATGTACCGAGCTGGTGGTGCGATGGGCATGGGGATGGGTGGGCGTCTTGCGATGGGTGCCGCAGGAATGCTACCGGCGACGGCAATCATGGCGGGAGCAAGCCACGTTATCGGTTCCGTAGTCTCCGGAGCTCAACAGCAGGCAGGTATTGAAAACGTTCTAGGACGTAACTTCAACTTCAACAACCCCTCGAGCGGTGGTCGAGGATTCAGTCGTCAACAGAGCATGGTCATCGGCGACATGGTTCGTCAGATGGAAAGCATGCCCGAGATGATGACCTCGATGGGTGAACTCACCCGCATCATGGACAAGCTTGGCCAGATGGGGGCCATGAGCGGAGTTACCAACGTTCGAGACTTCGGCACAAAGTTCAAAAGCACTCTGGGTGTTTTGAAGGAGATGTCCAAGGTGATCGGATCTACGATGGAGGAAGCTCTTCCTCTATTCGGAGAGATTCGTCGTTCTGGCATGTATTCGAACTCCGACATCCTGAAGAACGCCATGCAGCGTCAAGTTGTCGGCGGTATGACGGGCATGAATCAGGGACAGGTAGGGCAGGTCGCTGCGTATGGAGCCCAGCTTGGTTTCGCTACGGGAGGTAGTCGAGCCACGGGGGCACAACACGCTCTTCGAATGGCAGGTCAATTAGGCATGGCCAATCAGATGGGGGCTTTGTCCAACGACAAGATCATGGAGCTCACAGGCCTCGAAGGTGCCGAGGGCATTCAGGCGCTATCGGGTCAGTTGACGCAGGCTGGTTATCGTATGTCCGGCGGCGCCCTTGGAACCGCGATGTCGATTGCAATGGCCGAGCAGGACGGCGGTCGGTTCACGGGAAAGATGGACGCCACCCTCATGGACCGCTTCCGTAGAGGAGACATCTCTAAGGGAGAGATGCTTTCTATGGTTCGTCAGAAGACGTCGAGCCGTGGATCGAAGATGTCCTACGTCGCCAACAAAGGACGTCTCCGTTCTGAGATGGCTGGACAGATGGGCGTCGAGGGTCAGATGAACATGCTCGGCATGGTTCTCGGAGAGCGCGGCTACGACAACCCAGACGCTTTGAACATCGTCAGCCAGGGCTTCGGTCTTGATGAACGAGAGGCTGGACTCCTCGTAGAGCTCGGCAAGAAGATGCCAGATATCGGCCTCGAGATGAAGTCTCGCGGTCGGGCCGAATCGAAGCGAATCGCTCAACAGGCATTCATGAAGGAGAACTACTCCTGGGATGCCTTGAAGACGAAGGTTGGTAAGAAGATCGAAGGTGTCATCACCGAGCCCTTCAAGCAATTCGGTGCCGATCTTCGCAATACCATCAACAACGTCGTCGACGGGTTCGTTGATGAGATCACCGGTCGCTACAAGGTAGAAGTTACCAGCGGTATGTCCAAGCTCATGCAGGGAGCCGGATCAAACCTCGGAGATGCGAGAAGTCGTCTTGCTACCATGCTTAGTGGATCGGTGGGCAAATCCGTTAGCGGAACCTTGGGCGGCGGCGTGGATATGTCTCCAGGGGCTATGGGAGCCGCAATGAACTGGATGACCGGTACGAAGTCTGCCGGTGAGCGTTCTGTCGACGCTATGGAACTGACCACCGTCGGAAGAAACGCCCTCATGAGAGTCGATCTTCAGAAGGATGTTAATCTGGCTCAGCGTCACGGCTACAACGTTCTCGATACTGATCGTCGAGCGTTCAACACGTCCATTCGCACCATGGCGACAGACGAAGGAATGCAGGCCGCCGGAGCTCGTCTGTCTGGTCTTGTTTCTGGAAAGATCGGAAGAGGCGATGCTGAACTTGCAGCTATCGCCAAATCAGCAGACTTTGGGTCTGCACGTGGAGATATAGTTTCTCAAGAGATCTGGGGACGTCGGTTGGGGGGCGGCGGATTAGGGCGTCTCGAGGAACGCCACGGCATTGCCGATATCACTGCCGCAGCCGCAGGAGAAGATTCCGCCCTGGCTGGCAGGGCATTATCCAGAATGGGAGGAGACGCCGATATATTGAACATGTCTCCGGATCGTCAGAAAGCGATTAGTGATTCCATTAGAAACTTCGAGAGAGGTACGGCTCAGAAGATCTTCGGAGCGGAAGGTGCAGACGAATTCATGTCATCTATGAAGGGTCTGCAAGGAACTAAGGCGGGTGATTTCTTGAAGAATACCTATCTGAGAAGTTTCGGAGCATCGGAAAAGAGCGCGACTCAGCACGCAATTGGGAGCGTAGCTGAAGTCCTTGGGCAGGGTTTTGGTGAAGGTATGGGGCGTGAGATGATGGCGAAAGGCATCGGCCTGGCTGGAAGCTTTATGGGGTTCGGAGGTGATCAAATGGATGACGCCAAGGCCCTTGTTAGAGGTCGAGGTGACGATTCTCGCGACGACTATTTCAAGGGCTTAGCGATGAAGGAGATGTATGGAGGCGGTCTCACTGCGGGAGAGAGGGTAGAAGTTGATAAATTCGGAACCGCCTACGAGTCAGTCAAGGATGAGGTCAGATTGCGTGAAATATCCCAAAAAGGATCTGATCCAAAACACAAGGCTTGGACGAAGGACGAAGAAGCCTTCCTCACCAAGATGGGCTACGACAAAGACAGCTTCACTCCAGACGTAGCTAAGAAGCTCGGCAAGATCGGCGAGCTGATGGGCAGGGCCAAGCTCGATGAGGGCGCTCGAAAAGAGTTGGGCCAGTATATGAAAGACTTGGAAGTACAGGGTGTCACCGAGATCGCCCAGCGTTATCAAGAGAAGGGTAAGTCTGTTACTGCCGGTGTTGCTGCTCTTCGTGCATCTGGATTCAAAATCGGAAAAGAAGAAGAAGCGGCCCTCAAGAAGATTGAGGCATACGCTGGACGTATGTCTGGGATGAAGAACCTGGGCGGTATCCAGGAGGCATACGGAATCGATCCGACAACGGGCAAACCAAAGGAAGGAGCGACCAGCATCACCGAGGATGTTGGAGAGCTGGCCTATGACCTTGCCGGTATGAAAGATCAGAAAGCAGTCAGTGCCTTGGTCAGCACCGATGCAGATCTATCCGCAGCAGTGGGTAGAGCCGGTCACGTCAAGAGAAGGTTGGCACGGCGAGGGGGCGGGAGTTTCGATTCGTTCTTCGACAAAGAGCAGGCTTCGAAACTGGATGCCGCAGGGCAGGCTCAATTGGGAGATGTGCGTAAACAGTTCTTCGACGAGAAGGGCAACGTCAAGGACAAGGTGGCCTTCACCAAGTACATGGCTGGTGGAGAAGGTCAGAAGCTCATAACGGCTGCCGGTGCTGAGCAACGAAGCCAGTACGCTAGCCAGGCCGACATCGCCAAGAACATGGCGTCCTTTGGTGAGAGCGTCGCCTCGCTGGCACAAATTGTCCAGTCCATGAAGGATGGCAAAACAGGGGAAGGTAAGAAACCGTCATGATCGGCAGCTGGAGAAATTCACCTCCATCTAGGGATCGACAGCCAGAACCTCCAAAGCCAGATCCTCATATCTGGGATCAGGTCACTGTCGAACAGAATGAACAATTAGCGAAGTCTGCGGAGTCCACCAAGACTCTGCTTGGTTCGATGATCGATAACATGCCTCCTGACCAACAGAGCACGTTCAAGAACTACCAGAAGACCAGAGAAGCTTCTGGGAACCAAGATAGGAAACCGAAGTAATGGCGGAGCGTAAGGAAGAAACGACCCGCATCGTCCTCACCAATGGCGATGCCGTAACTGTCACCGTTCGTGATGGGTTGATCATCGACGACCTGATTATTCAGGGAGTGAAGGCGGAAGCCTATCGCATCATGACGGGGCGGGACGTGTATCCGGAGGTTGGTAGAGACCTCAAGGACTACCTCATCAAGACGGGAGTGATCCTCGACTAATGCCGGCCTTCATCGAAGTAACCCCCGACCCATTCGCAACCTCCTTTCGGAATTCCGCTGTCGGAGACAGGACAGAGAGCGGCTCCCTCGCCGGCTCTGGACGAGCTCAGGCGTTCGGAACGTTTGACCATGTACGTCGTCCAGTGCGAGGTATCCAGGTCAGAGAAGATACATACGCAACCATCCAGGTCCGTACCGCAGATGGCCGTAACATTCCTCTCATCGATGCTGGTGGAGCTAGCGTCGATAAGAACAACCCAGACTTTTCCTATACGGACAAGTTCTCCAACTTCCTCATCCAGTCGATTCAAGAGAGTCGAATGGAGAAGATGCAAGTAGTCCAAACCTTCGGAGCTCCTTTCGTCTTCTTCTTCGGGGAACACCCGCGGATGATTGCCGGTAGTGGTGTCCTTCTATGCACCGACGATTTCAACTGGAGAGCAGAGTTCCTCGAGAACTACGACAACTATCTCCGAGGAACCAAGTGTGTAGAGAACAGGGCTCGAGTCACCATGTCCTGGCAAGAGATTGTCGTCGAGGGTTACTTCGTCAAATGTGACATCGTAGAGACAGCAGAGAACAACAACTTCGTCAGGATGGAATTTCAGATGTTCCTGACGAACTACCAGAACGTTTCTAGGATCGGATACTCCCAGTTCCCTACGTCCTCCGCCGAGATCGACCTCAATCCAAACGATCTCGATACGACTGGAGAAGGTATCGGTAACCTCAGGAGCTCGACGCAGACGGTTCGAAATCTCAACGCAGAAAGTATGGGGATCAAGAACTCCATGCTTCAGACGATTCGAAACGGTATTCAGAAGGTCCTCACCCTGGACGGTAAATTGACCAGCGTTCTTCAGTTGGCCAACCGCTTTGTTTCTGGAAGAAACATCCGTGTACCGTTTGGGTTTGCTGGTGGCTCTGTATTCGATCAAGAGACGCAGATAGCTCTTGCTTCCGTAGATACATCCAGTCGTCGCATCCTGTTGCACAACAAACTGGGTGACTTCTCGTTCAACATCTCTCAGTTTCTAGGCGTCAAGACATTGCCGGTCCACTACGGACGCATCCAAGACAACCTTGATGAGTATATCGGAAGATCTCAGGCAGGACTCGGGAACCCAATCAATCCGCCTGACTTCTTTGCAAGCCAACTTGCCAATGACCTTCGGGTTGAAGAACAGGTTCGCAGGGTCTTCGAAAAGTTCGGTGTCGATACAGCTCCACCAAACGAAACCGTACTGCTTGCAAAGAAGATAGCTTTCGGGATTTTCTCTTTGGGAGCTGGCATCGCTCATTCAAGGCTTGAGAACCAAACGGCTCGTCAACTAATCAATCTTATCTAAATGGCAATCGGACAGAAATTAAAGCTGCGTCTGTTCCTGGAAGGGATCGAGGTTCCGGTTATCGGAGCGGCGATTCAGGCCAATGTGAATTCACCGGCCACGGCCTCGATTCAGGTCATCCCGACCGATCGTGTTCTCGAGCTCAAACCGAGGACGATGGTTCACCTCTTCTACTGGAACTTCAACCAAGACCTTCCAGATGCCGCAGATCAAGCCTCCTCAGATCCGAATGCGATCCTTCGGGGTTACCGCCTTTGCTTCATGGGAGAGATGGTCGGCCAGGCGTTTCTGAAGACCCCACTCGGCAGACAGTCAGTTCTTCAGTGTGCCGACTTCTCTACCTACTGGGATACGTCCTACCAGACTTTCATTTCGTACAGCCCCAACGGCAACTTCCTGGCGGACAACAGCTCCGTGTGGGCCGGCGGCAATTCGATGTTCGACAACATCTCCTCGTCCCACTCGGGAGTGTTGAACAGTTACCTGAATCGCCGTCCTGCAACAGAGGGACTACGAGACGTCAAGGGTTTGATGGGCGGTATCATCGCCCTGCTCGAGGCTATGGGCGGAGTCCCCAACCACACCTCCGGCGTCAACGACTTCTTCACCATCGCCGAGCTCAAGAACCATCTCCTCCAGCAGATCACCTGCGAGCAGAATGACGATACGGCTCAACGCCTATTCGACAGCAAGGCGTTCTCGGAGTGGCTCAATCGCGGCGTCACCAGCATGGGAGAGCTCGTCAGCTTCCGAGACATGCTGAAGTTGATGTTCCACTGGATCTACTACGAAGTCATTCCTATCACCTCACCGATGTTCATCAAGGCTGTTCCTTCGACTACGACAGAGATCATATCTACGAGGAAGGCCGTCAAATCGAGTTTGGCCCTTTCTGCTACGCAGCGCTCGGTGATTCGAGACTGGATCGCCATCACTACTAGATACGATGGATCTAAAGGTGTTGAGGCAACTCTAAGGAATCAGCTTGCCACCCACGAACTCACAGTTGCCGTAGATCTTGGCAAGCAAATCAGAAATTTTCTTGAGTTCGGTAACCCTAAAGTCGGAACTATAATTCCGAGCGGTTTTTCAAACTCATCTGTTCCTGAAAAGGTTCGGAAAAATCTGGAATTCATAGAGCTTCGAAATAGAAGCGTTCACCCTATTCCTCAGAATGTCTTTTCTTCGACAGCTGATCAATTGATTGAGTTATCGAAGATTCATACCAAAAACAAGCCTTCAAAAACAAGCGGCAGTGGAGAGCAGAGAAGAATCCTAAATCTATTGTACGACAATCAATATTCGTGGAAGGAATTCACTCGAAGGTTATTGGAGTGTTTATCGGCCACTAATTCTGGATCGGCAGGAAGTACTAATAAAAGAACAGTCAAAACGAAAGCAACCTTGGACCGTATCCAGGCTCAGATCTTCCGTCCAGACTGTTTCTTCGTTGCGCCTCCTCGTTGCAACGTACTGTTCCCAGATCAGTACACCCAGTTTCAGTACAACCGAAACTACCTTCAGGAGATCACCCGTCTTCGTCTTGCTGTGGGTATGGAGTTCATCAGCGGGCACGGGGCCGGACTCCTAACCCCCGTCTACTATTCTCCCCCACTATCTCAGATCGCAGAGCTCGCGAAGAAGCAGGGCAACGCAGGCATCCGTACACTCCTTCCCTGGGAGAAGTTTACAGGCATCCTGCCAAAGTTCGAGAGCATCTCCGAGGTCAACTACATCGCCAATAAGCGACAGCAACAACTCCAACAGAATGTGAAGGGTCAGGGAGCCAGTTACTCTCAACGCTCGGCCACATTCAACTTCCTGAAGTATCGCTTCGCCCCAAGAACCCTGACGGTGAGTGCCAAGTTCAACCCGCAGTTCGTTCTCGGATTCCCTGGCCTCGTCATCGATCAGCCGTTCATCCTAGATCAGGACATGATCTTGAAGGCTGTTACTCAGGCCGGCATCAAAGGATTCGCCGGTTCCAATATCAACGATATTCTGAGAAACATCACCCAACTCGCGAAGTACTTCAAAGCACCGACGCAATACCTCGGCATGCCGGCCAGTGTGATGCACAACATCGATCAGTCGGGTGGTACGACTAACATCACCTTCACACATGCCCGTTGCCATCGCTTGACCGATGATGACTTTCTACAATCTTTCACCGCCGAAATCACCAGGAAGGCTCAGACCCAGACCATCTCCACCGTTCTCGACGCTGAGGAAATCATCCGATCCGGAGACTTCAAACAGCTCCGGTTCCTCATTGACGCCACACCTCAAGATCAAATCGAGTCGGCCACCAACGCCAACGTCATCCAAACTCTCGATACCGAGAACCCTCTCGACGTTGCCAACGAAGAACCTACCCTAGATCTGCGTCCCAACGGGGCTCCGAACCTGGTCACCATCGACCAGCTGGCTCCTGCCGTGTTCTCTACTCCAAACCCAAACTTCTCCAACGGAAGTGTTGTACGACCCAAGACAAGTTCTAGGACAATCACAACGAACGATGGAACCCAGATCGTCAGGAAGTGGGTTGGTCCGACGGCAAGAGCTCAGCTCAAAGGAACCCGTTCAACTATCCTCAGTCCGAATCCCTACGCTAAACTCAAGCCGGGGTCAGTCGGACCCAGGGGTGGACAGATCTCTCAAATTCAGCTGTTCTCGAACTCGGTAGTAGCAGTGTCTTCGGCTGATGTTGATCAGCTCGTTAGGACTGCCAAGGACAGACAAGATCTAGCTACTCGTCGAAAGAATGCTGGAAAGGCAGATCGTATCTTCCTCTGGCGTAAGGCCGTTATCTGGGAAACGATTGTGTCGAAGACGATAGACAAGCCTATCCCAGTCGAGGAAACAATTCGCCCTCCCTGGTTCAGTCCCCTCTACTCGAATCTCTTCATCGGGGACAACATCTACCAACCGTTCTTCGGAACAGGTTCAATTGTTGACGAGGGTCTCTTCCTCACACCAGAAGGTGGGGCACTGTTCGGGTCCACTAAAGACCAGGACGATGTAATGGCTGAGGTGAGTGCTGCCGATGGAGACTCGGTAAAGATTTCGCAAATCCTGGAGAAGTACCAGGCCAAGACTATTGGCACCATTCCGTCTATCGAATCGGCAGTGGACTCCCTGTCCTATCTCTACGGAGAAATTCGTCGACAGAACCTCGACGTCCAGAAGTTCATCGTCAACTACACCGACCGCCCCATCGCTACCTTGGAAGATATGCTCGGCTCACTCGACCTCGAGTACGAAGTACAAGGGGAGAAGCTCGTCAAGAAGTCGGGGACATCTGGCTTCCACTCGACAGCCATCGCCCCTTTCGGAGAACTCATGGGTCTTCTCGACAACCCAGATCTCGAGCTCGCTCGCATGCAGAGAAGTGGGAAGAAGTACCCAATTTCCAAGTCACTAGATCCACGCCCAGACCGAAGAGCGGCTGTCCAAGCGTATGCGAACGACTTCGGGAGCGCCGGGGCGTTGGGTGTTGGACTTCGCGGCTGAACTCTTCCCGTACCTCAACTACTTACGCTATTCTCCCCACATTCTTGGAGGCCCCATGAACGATCCGTATATCCATCAAATGGTTGCTGGTTTCGAAAGCGAAATGAAAAAGATCGCTGTTGGAGTGGCTGCTGTCGACGACGCAGCCAAAGCAGGAAAGGGGATCATGGGTCTCCTTGGTCGAAAAGAAGTCATCTTGCCGGTTGCTGGCGCTGCCGCCTACAAGCTGCTCTCCGACGCAGAGAGTGACCGCCGTATGGGTCGCCAGATCCGTCGTCAGAACCCCGGGATGTAAATGCTTCTCCCGCTCGGCCTCGACGTTCTTCGATTCTTCTCCGACGAGCTCGTCAAGATTTCTGACGATGCGGGAACTCGTGCGACCTTGGCTGGCAAGACCGGTCAGGGTCAAACGTATCTTGTGGGGGGAGAGCTGCCAAGCAACTCGCCAACACAGACCAACTTCGTTCCCAAAATCGCCGAAGAGTTCAAACCGAAAATCGAAGAGTTTAAGGCGCAAGAAACAGCCGACCGAAAGAAAAAGGTTATCGACTTCTTGAGAAACGCTCGAGACAAAGGAGAGGGCCCAACCGTCGCTGCCTTGACGGGCGCTGGTGGCGGAATACTTGCTGGGCAGCTTATTACTGGTGGTCGTCTTGGTGGGCTCACCGGAGCTACGAGACTTGGCTATCGCGGGTTTGGTGCGATCGGAGCCGGTCTTGGGTTGGCCAAGCACCTCGGAACGAAGCACCTAGACAACAAAGGCAAGAAGAAGGCGACCATGCCCAAGACAGCTGGTCTTGCTACGAACTTCAGTCCTGCTCGCAAACTCTCCTCAGGAATGCAGACGGGGAGCTTCAAGAACATCGTCCATTCCAGTGGATCTCTTCAGCCATCTACGGTAGGTCAGAAGTTCCTTTCCCCAAAGTGAGGATGCCATGAATAACCAGTTCACCGTCGTGCAGGATTTCTACAAGAGCATCCTCGAGAAGAGAGCTGCCGAGAGCCTCATGCCTAACTACGGCCTCGACAATCGCGAGCTCGCCCTCAAGGAACTCGACGAGAACAAGAAAGAACAGCGCAAGGATCTTGGTCAATATCTCGAAGCTGCCAAGAAAGAAGAGAAGGCCGATACGAAGACGATGGACGGTGCTCTCGATGCTACCGACAAGGACAGCACCGATACCAGCAATTCTCTGTTGAAGATCGCCATGAACAAGGCCCTCTTCCGCGGATTGCGAGACGTCACCTTCTTGAAGACCGCTTCGGCGGACTACATGAAAATTGTCTACTCGTCGTTTCAGGACGAGATGCAGAAGATTGCCGCGCCCCTATTCTCGATGAATGGTCCGGGCAAGATCCTCGCGGGACTAGGCAAGGGAACAGCACAAGTCGCCAAGAAGCCTCCTCCGATCCCCGCAGCTGCGATGGGGCCAAAATCGTGGAAGCCTGGTCAAACTATCACCGGGCAGTCTGTTGCCCGTCCGGGGACTCGGTGATCCCTGCGTGGACATTCCATGCCTTCGGTAACGAGCTTCTCCAGATCATCAAGCATGCAGCACTGAATCGGGAGGCGAAGACCGCAGGCGCTCTTGGAAAGCTGACGTCGGGCAAGATGCGCCCAACACCGCTACCTCGAGTCAACCTACCAGTCCCGAAGGTGGTGTGAGGCGTGCGGGTGCCAAACCTAGCGGTCTTGGATTCGCTCCTCCAAAAGAGAGCGGACCTATTCGATTTCTCGGCTCCTGAAGAAGAGGAAGGGAAGCAGCTCCAGTCATGGATGACTCCTCCATCTTTCATTTCGAGTGCCAGTCGTTTTGGAATGGCATCCAAGCCGAAGGATCTGAAGGGTACCCAGAAGAAAGAAATCGACCTCTGGCATAATTGGAACAACAATGGTCGCAAGTCGGATGATTTGAAACCACTATACCAGTCGCTGAAGCCGGTCGTAAACAAAGCGGTTTCCAACTGGGCAGGCCGTGTTCCGGTCCCGACCTCGGCAATTCAAGCCGAGATGCACAAGCAGTTCGTCAACGCTATCAAGACATTTCAGCCAGGAAAGTCCGCGTTGAATACGTGGGTGACCAATAACCTCCGCAAGGGTGGTCGCTTCATCAAGAATTACCAGAATCTTGGACGTATACCGGAGAATCAAATCGACAAGATCGAGCCTTACAAGAAGGCGAAGATGGAGCTCTACGATAAGCTGGGTCATGAGCCCGATACACACGCCATCGCCGAACACATGGGCGTACCGGTTCGCAAGATTCATCAGCTCGAGAAGGAGAACCGTCAGGACCTTGCGGCATCGATCTTCAGCGAAGGTGACCCAGCCCAGGTTCTTGCGCCAAAGGAGCTCGAGGCTCTCTCCCTGATTCAATACGATCTCACTCCCGAACAACGCATCGTCTACGAACACACGTTCGGCATGGGAGGCAAGAAGATGCTCAAGCCCGGAGAGATCGCGGCTCAGACTGGAATTCACGCCAGTAAAGTGTCTCGCATTCGAAAGATCCTCAAGGATAAGGTCTTGGATGCAATGGAGCTTGTTTAATGACCGCCAGGGCCAGACTCGACGAGCTCGAACAGGCAGCCAATGAGTTCTTCTCGAAGGAGAAGACAAGACTCGAAGCTGAGTATAAGTTCCTCGACGCCATTTCCAAGAAGCGAGGCGGTAATGTCGCCTTACAATCTATCAACTCGGCAGGAGCTTCCAAGATCCTGGTCGATTCCATCAACGAATACCTCGGAAAGGTGACGTAGATGAGTCCCTACTGGAAATACTTCTTGCCTGGATATGTACTGGCTTTGCCCAATACACTTCTTGGTCTTGTTCTCGGACTGATCTACAGAGCTCATTCCTGGAAATGGTCCAACGGCTGTCTCGAGACAATTGGAGGAACCAATACCAAAGGAGAGACGAGAATATTCGGCAAGCCCGGAGCTCAGACGCACGGCTGGTTGATTTTCTATGATACCGAGCACTCACGAGAGGATTGGCGACTGAGAACCCATGAAAGAGTTCATGTAGTTCAGGCTTTCCTGATTCAACTCCTCTCCATACCTATTCTTTTTGTTTGGTTTTTTCTTGCAGATCTTCCCTGGTACCTAGACGCTCCGATACTACTGGTTGGCTCCATGCCGTTTGGGTTCTTGTACGTCCTTTTCTTTTTTTGGTTCTTCACCAAAAATGGCTTCAGGAACTGGATGAGTGCCTACAGACATAATCCATTCGAGAACCAAGCTTACAATAATCAAAGCAACTCAGATGCCTGGGGAGCTGAACAACTCAAGGTAGATCATGAAGCGTAAGTTTTCAGCTCTCATCGTCCTCATCATCATCGGAGTGGCAGCGTTCTATGCCACGAGCCAACCGATCGGTGGACCTGTTGGTATCCCACGAGTCACACACGATACCTCGCTATCTGGTTCTGGAACTCCAGCGAGTCCTCTTGCAGTCAACACAACCAACATTCAGTCTCGTGTCACTGGAACATGTACGAATCCAAACTCGATCCGTGTGATCGATAGCGCGGGTACGGTGACCTGTTCGACGGGTGTCATTGATACGAACGGTGCGGGTCTAACCAAATCTTTCTCAACTCTCGCTGTTGGCGCGGGTTCCGGCATTCTTGCATCAGGCACTGTCACAGCAGTGAATCTTGGTGCGGGTATGCAATTTTCTTCGGGAGCAGTGGTTCCGAATCTAGCCGGTGCTTCGTGCGCGGCTGGAAGCGCAGTAACAGCGATCGATGCTTCCGGTACCGGCACTTGCACCAACGTATCAACCATTTCCGGCGTCGGTGATATCACAGGAGTCACTGCCGGTAGTGGTCTTACGGGTGGTGGAACGAGCGGAGCAGTTACGCTTGATGTTGGTTGCGGTGCAGGACTCCTTTGTGCAGCCGATACGATCACGCTCGACTTTGCTACGGGCAATGTTGTGCAAACATCTACTTCGACAGGAACACTTAACGACTTCTCATTGAACGCTACGACTACGGTGCTTGTGTTCACCAATGCGGCAGGTGCAACGATCAATGGAATCACTGGTGGTGCCGATGGACGAGTGTTGAAAATTATCAACAACACTGGATCAGCGAACCTCATATTTGTGAACGAGGCAGGCGCCTCGGCGGCGGCGAATCGATTCGCCACAGTTGCCAGTAGCAACTGGACAGGCAGCATCAACTCGGTGACCTCTCTTGTCTATCGAGGCACACAGGCGCGTTGGGTACTTGTGAAGGACTACGTGTTTCCGCAAATTGACGTTACCACCAATGCAAATATCACCGGTAACATCAACGCGGCAGCCGGAAACCTAACGATTACGGACATCACGTCGACTGGTAACACTCAGCTGGGAAACAACAGCAGCGACACACTGACGGTGCCGAGTGCTCTGGCTCAACAAGGCAATGCCACGTTCAGCGGCACTGCAACGTTTAACGGTACCATGTCGACGACGGCCGACACCAATATCGGTAACGGTGCGGGCGATGATCTAACCGTTCTAGGTGACACTGCCAGTTTCAACACAACCACGATTTCGTTGGGTACCTCTAGTACCAACGATACCGTCAACATTGGAGGCAACACCGATACTGATGTTGCCTTTGTAAACGGCCCCCGCGGCATCAATCGTTATGAAGGACTTCATTTCGACGCGACAGAAGAATTTAACTTCTCATCTGACTTCAACAACGATCAGAACGTCGGGTCCATCGGTCTTGGTTACTACACTACAAACGGTACCCCACTTGCTGAGATTTGCACCACCTGTACCGGCCGCTTTGGTGCTTGGGCGTTAGATACCAATCTTTCATCATCGACGAGCGCGGTCAGATTCAACACAGGGTTCATCATTGACCTTGGGTCGACGACAACGGTGAGCGCATACCTAACGAGTCGCTTCGATACGTTGTCTTCATCAAGTAACTCGATCGCCTCGATGTATGTTGCTCGTTGGGGGCTTACCGATACGGGTTTCTCCGATACATCCGGTGACGTCACCAACGGCATCTATTTCATGTACGACAAAGGCAACACCGCAACAGGTGGCCCCAACGGTTCAAACCTCGACCGTTATTCATGTTGGTCAGCGAACGCAGGAACCCGAACCAAGTATCTGTTGAACGGCACTGGAAACAGTGATGAGAGTTTTGCGCTAGGCACGGTTACGCCTGTAGCCGCCACGTGGATGCGATTGAGAATCAAGATCACTACGACGGCAGGAACTCCAACACGTGCTGAGTTCTACACGGTTGCTTCGGGTGGCACTGAAACGAAGGTTTGTAACATCAACACAAATCTACCTGCGGCGTCGACAGTGCTTCGATGGGACATCACCCTACTTCCTAAAGCAACTACAGGCACAGGGTCACGTCAGTGGCAGTTGGATCAGTTCAACCACTCGTACGATGCAGCTGCACAGAGGAACCCATGAACGCAACCGAACTCGCCAAGCAACATGGCCCATCGGCAGGTGTAGCCGCTGTTGTCTCTGCCTCGATCTCTGTTGCGCTCTCTGGAGGAACGACGGAGGTACATATCCCTCCGACCACGACAGTTGTGGAGTCTTCCGTCAAAGCACAGAAGCCCTCCGTCGGATCATCGCCATCCAAAGTCAGTCTCGTCTCTTGTGGCGATATGCGGGGACCAGAAGGCGCTCAGGTTGTTGGCAATAACCACAAAGGCACGATTCGAGTTGGTCCTGGCGCCAATACATGCACGGTCGTGTTCGACCGACGTTGGAGCAATCAACCCAAATGCGTTGTCAAAGGTGGACGCGCAACAAAACTTACCGCGACCGATCTCGTGATCGTTGATGCCGATAAGGTCGTCACCTACGAATGCTCAACCATGGAAGGCCTATAGGAGAACGATCATGGCAATGTACGCACTCTCTCAGCGAACCACTAGCGGTACGGCGGCGACCGCATCGTGGGAAGTTCGTTCCACATCCGGTAACAAACCCAAGCTTCTTGTTTTGGAAAACACACAGGTCGCTGCCACCGCAGGAGTGTATGGAGTCGGTACTCCGGCCGCAATCGGAGTCACTCCCACATCACCACAGACTTTCCTCGATGAAGCGGATGGTAATGGCGCTACCGGTCAGACTACTGCTGCCGTCGCGTGGGGCACAGGCCCAACCGTTCCCGCCAACTTCAAACGCCGATATGCGTGTGCGGCTACCATCGGAGTCGGATTTATCTACTTACCTCCTGGAGGTCTAGGGATTGCCGTATCCTCGAGTGTCGTTATTTGGATCATCGCAACCGCGCCCGTCTGTGACGTCAGCGCATCGGTGCAGGAGTAAGTCATGGGAAAGAAATTTCGCGTTCGAGAATTCTCCGATCACAAATCACTCGGACTGTTTATGGACACTGCTGGCGCGGCGGTTCAGGTAGTCAACATCTGTCAGTCGTCAAGCGCTTCGTTTATTCTGTTCAGCTACGACGATGACGACACAATTGGAGCGATCACACTCGAAGACTTCGAGCACCGTGGTGCTGGTCGTGGATTCTGTCATGTCCCGTCCATTGTGACTCAGGTGCCAGACCGTTTCGTGAAAACGATCGACATCAAGACCAACTCAATCGTTCCGGTCGACGGGTTTCGTCCGGCTCGAATCGAGAATGGTGTGGTGATCCCGCCAACTACTGATGCTGAGGTTGAAGTATCACAACGTCAGGCGGCCAAGGACGCAAAAATCAAGGCTGCCGAAGAGGCCCTCAAAGCACTCAAGGAAGAGCCATGAAACGGCAGGACGCAGGCCGTCATCGTTCTCGCTTTGACCACGATACGAAGGAGGGCATGACCGTACAGGCGTCATGGGAAATCGAGGCCATTGATATCGAGGGACATGTAGTTCCACAACTCGGGATCCAGATTGTTCTGACCGGGTCTAACGCCTACGGAGTGACTGGTGCAATCGGCAACGAGAAGCTTGCTCATGAAGTAATCGATAACGCAATCGACGCCGTACGTGCATATCACACAGCCAAGGCAGGACTCACCGTGCCTGGCAAAGACGTGAAGATCACCGGATATCAAATCAGACAGCTCAACGTGCTAGGTGACGTCGATGATCGCGCGTTCACAGTGGCAGTGCTCTCGAATGCGAAACAGATCATCACTGACATGCATGCACGACGTGCGCTTGCCTTGCCAAGCACCAAACTAAGCAAGATCGAAATCTGAACCCATGAGCCCCATCGGACTTGGTCTCGGCCCCGGACTCGCACACCCTCAACAGGTGATTGACGAGATTTGGGATTGCGTCGAACAAGTCGATCCTCGCGGTGGTCCTCCGTTATGGTCAGAGCAAGGATTGACCGACCCCCCAGTGATCTCCGAACTCGGCGGGCGCCAATATATGCGCCCAGCCCAACTTCATGGAGGTATGGGGAACGGTGTTGGAAGGAACCATGCGTGGGCTTATGGACTAGGACGGCAAGATATCAATAGTGAACGCACACCCGGATCCTGGGGCATCACCAAGACAGTCGAGTTTCTAGGCGCATCGAATCTCACCGAAGTTGCTACTGACACCACTCTTGCTGCGGCCACCGTTTATTCCAAGAACATCGACGTAGTATTGATCGAGACCCTGAGTCGCAACTCGTTCCTGTCAGCCAAGCTAATTTGGACTTATGCGAGTTCCTACACGGCCACTACTGGAATCACAGGAACACGTGTTAGTTTTTCGATTAATGGTGCTTCTGAATTTAGTCTTGATCGTTCACACGTGTCTACATCGGTTACTGGTAGAAGTCAGTGGCAAGAAATTATCACCGACGTTACCGATGTCTTTCGAGATCAATGGTTTGAGGCAGGTAGTGGTGGTATCACATGCACCTCAACCATTGCTGTCAGTACGGTAGCCGCAGAGGCTGTTAACGGGCACACGTGCAAGCTGGTGATCACGTATGCCTATGATCCAGCAATTCAGACGCAAAAAGCTTCTCAAGGGGAGGAAACTGGCCACTGGCGGATGAAGACTGTCCGCATCCCGATTCAATCTCACGCATCACAGTTAACGACATCGCAGCAAGAGACCGGAGCAGACGGAGTTCTACCAAAGACAAACCAGCTCCCAAACCTAGAGACGTTTCTTCCAGAGACGTCCAAGAACTTTTTCAGCGTATTCCTGGAGACGGATGCCAATCTCTCGATCACGGCAGCCACCAATTTCACTCCGTTCGTACAGATTGGTGCTGACGCCGAAGTAGCTCGAGCACTGATGAAAGAGACTGCCTGGACTGGCTCCCACCCGCACTGGCGGGATCACTTTGACCTCGGCGCTTACACCTCATCCAATACATCCATAAGTTGGAGATGTGATTTAACAGCCCGACTCAGCCTCCTTTGTTCGTACGTGGTTGTCACTTACATGTATCGCTATGACACGACCAACACAGTCATATGCGAGGCGATGGTTCCGTTCACAAATCTTGGTGGTGATGAGCATGGATTAACTGCAATCATTACCCCATTTTCTCCGCCCCTCAAAATGACCGCGATTCTGGAGATCCCAGAACCGAGTCCGGACATTGTACAGAGTGCTGTCGTCATTATGTACAACGTCGCTGGTGCCAACCCCGAACTTCTATTGGGATCCAATCAGGGAGATCTTCGTACGTACATACCGATTACGACGCAAGGCGAACACGTACTGATTCATCGTACGGATGATAGTTGGACGTTGAACCAGGGTCGGAATTATCTGTCCTTCAGTTATCTCCACAACATTTCTGCGGTTCTTCGCAACAACAACCTTGATGGTGCCTTTGCGCTCGTTCACTACACCACCGACCTCACTATAGAGAAATACGAAGGAAACCCTGCGGCAGGTGGGCGTGATCCGAATGAAGGTGGATGTCCTGCCGATCAACTAGATGCCGAACGCTGCACTCGAGTCGTGTGCTTTCTTCAGAAGACACAAGAGGAAGCCGCGTTTTCGGCCACTATCATCGATCAGTATGGCAAGCAAGAACCGCGCATAGCTATGCTTGGGGACACATGGAGATTATCTGGTGCAGTAGTTGAACAAAACATTTGGTCCTCCTCTCTATCCCGTGATGCCTCTCTCATATTCAACACCTATGGTGATGAGATGCCTGCGGCTGGAGGATTGGTTCAACTACCACTATCGCGTTACGCAGGAACCGGAACTGGGTGGAGCACTGTTCGACGAGTACACCCAGCGTCTCACTTGTTTCAGCAAGACTCCAACAAACGAGACAAAGTTCATCCAGAACGCAAAAGACGCGTGATCTCGTGGCAGGTTTCTGGTGGAAGCTTTCTGTACAGTCTCCGTTTCTGGTTCACGATTAGCAATCATAGATTCGAAATCATCGGCACTGTTGCCGAAGACAGTGATATCGCGCCTATCTCGGACGGTACCCCGATCGAGATTTACGCATACGATAGTCTACAAACGGATCTGAATGAAAATGTTATAGCCATATCTCCGATAGAACATGTTGCCACTGTCTACTCATTCAATAAAATCATCGGTGGGAGATCTCGTTTTCGCTTCGAAGCACATGACAGCTATCGAATCTATTTCGCGACGTGTCGCGGTGGTGGAGGAATACTTCCACCAGATGGACTGACGTATCCAGGTAAGTCGAATGAGATTAGTACACCTGGAAATGGGGAAGTGTTCGAGATCCAGGTCTATACAGCTTCGCCTGGCGGTGGTGGACCTCCAAGTGGCATCATCCAGACCGTCGACGAGGGAGACCCTATGAGGAAGAACGAAGCCACGGCAGTTGACCGCGTTGCCGGGCCAATCGCCTTCTACGACAACGACAACGCGCTTTTGCCCGGACAGACGTTCACCGGGTCCAGTGGTGAAGTGCAATTGTGGAATGTCGATACGGGTACGTTTGGCAACGCGACCAACAACGCCGTCGAGGTCTCGAGCAAGGGTCTCTACTACGTTCAACTCACTCAGGCTGAAACGAATCACGACACGTTCTTGCTCGTGAAGCTTTCGAAGGCCACTTACGTTGATCGTTATTTCAAGGTGCCTATCCTCGGCATGCAGGACGTCAACCTTGTGCAGTACAAGGGTACTGCTCCAGCAGCCATCATTGGTGACAAGATTCCGGTTGCTCTCACACGGTGGCTCACCGACGATGCGGCCGGTACTCCTGCGGCACTCTCGAGCAACGGTAAGTGCGTTCCTGCTGATGTAGAGCGTTGGATGAACAACGCCACTGCTCCAGCAGCTCTATCGACCAACGGCTACCTCCAAGTGATGTTGTTGCGGTGGCTCACCGACAATGCAGGCGGAACTCCAGACGCTCTCAGCTCCGGAAAGATGCCGTCGGATATCAAGTTGTGGCTCACCGCTGCTCCGGCAGCCTTGTCCACCAGCGGGTATGTCCAAACCATGCTCCTTCGCTGGCTGACTGACAATGCTGGTGGTACTCCGGATGCGCTGAGCTCTGGCAAATTGCCTGCGGACGTGAAGCTGTGGCTCGCTACGGCGCCTGCTGCACTCACCGCGAGCGGATATCTTCAGGTCACTCTTCTTCGTTGGTTGACGGATAACGCAGCCGGAACTCCGATTGCCCTTTCAGCGACCACCAAACTCGTTCAGGCCATGATCACGCGGTGGGCTACTGACGACGCGCCAGGAACTGTGATCACTCCCGCAGTGCCCGGCGTTCCAGCAATGAACACGACCCACTTTGGAGGAACCGTAGCCCCCGCACCAACCGTTGCTGGTATTCCAAAGACGGAAGGATCGGGCGGTTCTCTTACGTCCGTCACCAACGTGACCGGAGATGTTCAAGGAAAGGTCCTCGGTGGCGGTGTCTCGGCGATCACAGGAACTGGTGTTCGTGCAGTAGATGATTCCGGTAATGCCATTGCACCAGCTGCAACAGCACTCTCCACAGCACAGTGGACCAATCCTCGTGCCGCCCTGCTTGATAATCTCGATGCAGCTATATCAACTCGAGCTCCAGCAGCAACAGCACTGTCTACAGCTCAATGGACGAATCCCAGAGCTGCCCTTCTAGACAATCTCGACGCTGCTATCTCTACGAGAGCATCGGCTGCACAAGCCACAGCTATCGCAGCACAGGCAGCAGGTATCTCAGGACTGCTCAACGAGAATGCGGTCATCGATAATACCTTCTTCACTGGCGCGAATATGACCTCGTGCCGCATTCGAGTCTTCGCATCTAAGGCCGCTGCTCTGGCAGCTACACTAGGGGCTGCTGACAACGCGGACGGTGAGGTATTTCGTTATTTGATGACGGCGACCTACACTGGTAACAACATGACTTCCTACTCCTTCGTGAAGGATCTCTGATGGGCGCCTCGTCCCACGTCACCAGAGGGTATCTTGGAGGTTCTGGTGGCGGATATTTCACTCCAATTGGAGAAATGATGGCGAAGAACCAATTCGTCTCCAACGAAGATCTACAGATCGTTTTTCCTCCCTTCATCAATCGAGAGGATGGGGTGCCCTATATTGGGTCCGATGCCGTAACGCTCGTGATCAAACGTCCCAATGGAACCCTCCTCGGAGCTCCGCCTGTCCCAACGTTCGACACCGACGTTCAGTTGTGGGTAGCCACGATTTCTTCCGCTTTCTTCATGGAAGGAAAGTGGATGATCAAGGCGGCTTCGAATGGAGCCAACGCTCAAGCACAACGCCAAGTCTTGACTTGGGGTGACTACGTGGATGACATTCAAGAAACCAGGCAAGCAGCTCTTGGGCGTTGGAGAATCGACGCTGCGGCCAAGAAGTTATACCTCTACGAAGATGATGGAATCACCGTCTTCAGAGAATTCGACCTCAAGGATGCCGCAGGACTACCCAGTGTCGTCTCTATCTTTGAAAGGGACCCGGTCTAACGAGTAACTAATGGTTGTTGCACACGGACCAGCAGTTGTTCTGTACGACGAGAATAAAAACCCAGTTGGGGTAATTCTCGATGGGGTAGTTTATCGTCTCCAAGTTGAGGCGAAGGTAATCAACTTCCCAGTTTCTCAAGCAGTCACTGGACCACTTACGGATACTCAACTTCGTGCGACAGCGGTTCCCATTAGTGCTGCGGCTCTCCCATTACCGGCAGGAGCTGCCTCGGAAACAACGCTCGATGCTATTCTAGATCGTCAAACTGATGGTTCACAGCACACCGTCGTCGACAACTTTCCTGCCACACAGACAGTTGCCGGAACTGTTGCGGTTAGCAACCAACCAAGCCAACCTCTCACCGATACACAGCTTCGCGCTAGTGCAGTACCTGTAAGTGCGACATCTCTTCCTCTCCCGGCAGGAGCCGCGACCGAAGCCACTCTAGCGACTCGACTAGCCGAGGCTACGTTCACTGGCCGCGTAAATACGCTTGGCCAAAAAACGATGGCCGGCAGTACTCCGGTTGCGTTTGCCAGTGATCAATCGCCCCTTTCAGTTACCGGACCTCTAACTGATGCACAGCTTCGAGCAGTTCCGGTTCCGATCAGTGGTGGACTGACGGATGCTCAATTACGGGCTACAGCTGTTCCGGTTAGTCTGTCTTCTGAAGTCGTTCAACAACGCTTCGATATCCAATCCGCCGTCATGTTTATAGGGTCGTCAGCTCTTGGAACCGCTTCTAGTGCTGCGATGTGGACCATTAAAAAAATCGACCTAGATGGAAATGGTAATCCCATACATGCTCGTTGGACTGATACTACGGCAGTTTGGGACGATAGGCTCACCGAAAACTACTCGTAGGAGTAACTCGCCATGGCATTGATTACCGACCCCGATAACCTGAACCAAGGCTTCTCTAAGTCGGTCGCCGACATGGTGTTTGGCTCCAGTTCGGGAGCGAACACGACGATCACGAGTGCTGGCTCAAATCTGTCAGCTCTCACCAGTGGCGATTACTTCGAAGTTCGAGATCACTCGAATCCGGTCAATAACGGCTTGTACCTATCGACAGGATCTCCTTCGACGGCATCCATAAGTGCAACCAAGCAGACTGGGTCGAACCCTGCGAACGCTGGCTCTGAGGCTGCCACTATGCTTGGGCGTAACAACGCGGCCGGCGATCAGAAAATGGTTCATTTTGACGTCGATGCTCGTGAGGTTTGGTTACTCCCCAAAGGCAACCTCGACAATGCAGGTGTGACGCATCAGGCGCTCTACTCGTTCGCAAAGGAGGAGTGGAAGGATGATGCGACTCTAATTGCACATCCGTTCCCATTCGAAGCGATCACACCAGAACAATTCGAGTGGAAGTTCGATTGGAATCCGAAAAACAACACAGTTCGAAAACTGCTTCGTACTGGTGGTTGGCGTGAATTGTCGACAGCCAGCGTTCTCCAGCAAGAGTGGACCGGTGTTGTTACCCTAGGATCGTTCGAAGACTCAATCAACGACCGTGCCTACTACCAACAAGGTAATGACCCAACCGATACCGGAGCCGGCGTCAACTTCGATTTTAATGGGCCAGTTAATGAGGCTGTAAAGGTCTATGACCTGGTGACCTCACCAGCGACGTATACGACCATCGCCATAACTGGAGCAAACACCATTACCCGCTCGGCAGGCTCGTGGATTACTGAGGGTTATAAGAAGGGCGGAAAGATCACGATTGCGAACGCTGAGGACGCCGGCAACAACGGTACCTGGCAGATCGCGACGATCTCCGCGACAGTTCTGACGATTACAGGTGGCGGTCTCACGAACAACGCAGCTGATACCGCTCTCACGGCTGCGGCGAACAACCGAAACATCCTTAACCTGTTCCTGCGTGTTCGCGATGGCGATACCAACGGCAAAACCTACGCCCAAGCTAGACTCGTCGATATCGGTGTTACGGGCGATGTCGATAACAAGGTGTTTCGCTTCCCGCTGAGCAACGCCACCGACCTGAAAGTTGGAGAAACGGACGCTAACATCGTCGCGAACTCTCCATATACACAGATCGTCCCACGCTATTTCGATCAGGCGTTCTCGATCGAGGTCGATTCAGGCACCAATCGAAACTTTGGCATCGTAATCGACGTAGGTACATTCTCTGGAGTCGATGGAGCCACTACATCGAATACACTGACCTCAGCAGAAGGCGGTATCCCGACCGACGCTACATTCACGGGCGGATCCATTACTGTGCACGACGGCACGCCCGATGGCACCACGTATACGATCAGCGGTACTCCGACGGCGACTGTGGTCACAATCACTGGAACCTTCGCAGGACAACCTGAGACAAATCTCAGTTTCACTCTTCAACGTGCAACCCCAATCGTTGCAACCGCCGAACAGATTTACGAGAAGGTTCAATACCTTCTTCGTCAAGCTGCTGACATCGATGCTACCGACCAGACCGTCACCGGTAAGACAGCAGGAGCTCTGCTTAGATTTGTCGGTGATACCCTCGAGGCAGGTCAAGCGGTTCCAACAAACCCGAATGGTGGCGGCTCTGGCGTCATCATTATGGGATTCTCGGCGAACGACACCAACCGTCTGACGTTCTACGATAACACCGCTGTTGCACGAAACTTCCCATTTGTTGCGGCAGGCTCTCTCAATTTCAACACGAACCTCGTCAGCGATGGGGATGGAAAGTACTGGATGTACTTCGAGTACACTCAGCGCAAGGCAGTAGCAGATCTCGCCATCAGTGCATCGTCTGGGTCGACTGCGAGTATCGATTCGTCCGGTGCCAACCTACCGACAGTTGCTCAGAACGACTACGTCAACATTCAGGGCGCTACAAATCCAAACAATAATGGTATCTGGAGAGTTACCGACGCAGCGCCAACTACGTCGCAGTTTGACGCCATCAAAGTCGACGGTCTCACAGTCGCCAACCAGTCATCCTTTTCTGGTACGGTCGATAAAAATCCAATCAACTCTCCGCAGGCCATTGTTGTCAACAACAACGCAGGATCTCCGATTCAAGGCACGATCAGTGGAGCATCCGCATCATTCGACTTCAGA
>Ga0207952_1000055_pt1 | contig 134010 bp, 136 predicted proteins | sample SubbioR12Aug_8Ca_FD_184831 | JGI IMG/M metagenome (GOLD analysis project Ga0207952, IMG submission 184831) | Serpentinite rock and fluid subsurface biosphere microbial communities from McLaughlin Reserve, California, USA - CR12Aug_8Ca (SPAdes) | ecosystem: Environmental > Terrestrial > Deep...
GTGGTCGAGCCGATCTTCCATTCGTAGGAGACGATGGTGCCGTCCTGGTCGGTTGACGCCTCGCCGTTAAGAGCTGCCGTTTCGGTGCCGTTCCCGTCGCTATCGTTGAATGTTTGGTTCAATCCGGCATTCGATACTGGCGGGAAGTTTCCCTCGGTCGAGAACGTCCAGATAGGGCTGTCAGTTGTGTTACCCGAACCATCCGTTACCCGCGCGTACCATTCGTAATTGGTGACCGGCTCAAGTCCTTGCCAGAGTATGGAGGCGTTCGTTCCGCTGGGGATATTCTGTACGGAGCCGACGACATCGAAGCTGTCCATCGGGTAGTTGAGAGTGAAGGTGCTATTGGCATCGATCTCATACTGATTGAGATACGGAGAGAATGTTTCGACGCGGATAATGTCTTGTGACGGTTTGAAGGTCATGATGCGGAGCCAGCCATTGCCGCCGTTCGTTCGGCCTTGATAGTTGGCAAGGATCTGATGAACGGGAGTACCTGCGATGTTGTTGTCGGTGCGGTTCGATTCGCCGAGGACGTGGCCGGAGAGGACGAGGAAGATATCAGGGTTCGGGTAGATTAGGTTATCCCACATGTACTGCGTGTTATTTGTTGTTCCGATACATCCTCCGCTTGCCGAGTGTACATTGCGTCGGGCCAATTCATCGAGGAATCCGTGGGTGTCCATGATGATGCGGTGGTTCGGGTGAGCTTTCACAACCGCATCCGCCCACGTCAGTACATCGGTCGTTGGACAGAAGACGAGATTCAAGAACAGGAAGTCCATTCCACCAACGGAGAGGAGTTGGTAGTTGTTGTCGTTGGTACCTTCGGGGTAGTTGCCCGCGTACCATGACTTTCCAGCGAACCGAGCAGGGCCGAAATAGGTGTTGTAGTACGACGTGTCTCGCGTCGAGGAGAGATCGTGGTTGCCCGGGATAACGCCGTAGGGAAGTATCGGATCAAGCGTCGCCATGGCGCTTGAGGCGATGTTCCATTCTGTGATCGAGTTCCAGGTGTTCACGATGTCGCCTTCATGCGTAACGAAGAAGACATTCCGAAGGTCCTTTTGGTCCTTGACCCACTGGGTCTGGAGTTCAAAGATGCCGTTATTGAGCGCGGTATAGTTCTGCGTATCGGGGAGGATGACCAATGTAAAGTCCTCTTGTGAGCTTGCGCCCGCTTTGCGCCCGTAGAAGGTTACGCCGAGTACGTCATTTTCTGGGTCGCTCACGGAGACCGTAAGGGTCGGAGATGGAGCGATGTTCGTCGCGCCGTTCTGGGGAGCGATGAGGGCCGGGGTGAACGGAGCCTCGTTGTACGCGGTATTCACGTTGAGGGTGAATTCTGCAGGTGCGAGCGATTCTTGCGTTGCGGTGTCAGTGATACCGCAGTTCCACTTGTATGTTGTTTGATCCGAAAGTCCTACGGTGAAATCTGCAGTTTGTGATGTTCCTGTGAGCGGTGCTGTTTGTTGTGGTACGAGCGTATGCACTCTGTACGTGACGGATAGTTGAGGCCGGCTACCCGCGGTCGCGTGCTCGCTGCTATTTAGATCGATGCCGTCGGTTCCGCCATCGGTGACGACAATGCCGTAATTTGGCGTACCTGCTGACCATGAGTTGACGAAGGGGGTCATGTCAAAATTCTTGAAGCCGGTCGAGGCGCAGGACCATGAGACGGCCTGTCCGCCGCGTGAAGTCGTTCCGTCGGCGCCAGGATTTGACCACGGGGTATCCGCCGTGCGGTTGTTCCATGTCGCTTCATTCTCGGTCCAGTCTTCGTTGAGAATGTAGGCGTTCATGGTGTTGCCGATATTGGTACATTCGGCAGTGAGGGTAGCAGAAACAATCTCTGCTCCCGGGGGGACTTGTCCGGCTCCGTTGCCGATGATGTTCGGGAATTTCATGAGAGCGTGCGCGTGCGGAGTCTGACCGTCGATGTTTATGGATGTCGCGGAACCATAGTTCGTCGTCGGAGTGTCCGCGGAGATTTCCGTGTCGTACGTTGTGTTCACCGAACTCCCATCCTCGCGATATGTTGCCGATGATTCGGTGAATTGATCGAAATAGAGTGTCGCGGTCTGGAGGCCGATATCGTCGTTCCCTGAACATGAAAAGATCGCCGAGGTCGTAGCGATGGTCGCATTGTCGCCAGGAGATAGTAATACTGACTGCGGAGCGGTGTCGGCGTGCGCGACAAAAGCTATCGCAAATAACAGAAAGACCCCCGAGAAAGAAAGTTTCTTCATTACGTAGAGGTTACTTGATAACTATACCTAATCGTACTATATGCGACCGTGTTGTCTATTCTTCTTGCTGGTCGTTTTGTGTGTTATCGCGCGCCGCGGAGGAACTCCTCGTAGGACATTTCTTTTTTGTTTTCTGGAAGGACGCGGGTGATGGTGAGTGCACCGTTTTCGTATGAGGCGTCGCGGATCTTCACCTGCACCTTCGTGTCGTTGTGGCGGTGGATGAAGTAGCAATCTAACATTCCCCGGAAGGCGAGGATCTTCAGCCAGTTGAGATATGGGTCGTCTGAAAGATCGAGTAGCGCATCTTCTTTTGTTATCTTGCGCGTGTGTGTCGCGCGTGATTCGTCCTGGGTTGTCGAGGATACCTTACCGCTTTTCCACCGGGGAAGTGTTGCGGTAAAAAGGATCGCACCTCTTTGCGCTAGAATGTTCGAACATGTCAGGCGGTCAATGGGCCAGTGGGGCATGGGGACTTTTTCTGCCGCAATGATAGGGCCATGATCGGTCTTTTCATCAATCTCCATCAAGGTGATACCCGTGTCGCGGTCATCGCTTTGTATCTGGGTCTCAATAGGCGATGGTCCCCGATAGCGCGGCAGGAGAGAGGGATGGAGATTCATGGTTTTGTATTTTGGCAGAGTGAATACTTTTTTCGGGAGGAGTCCGCCATATGCGACGACCATAAACAGGTCGAATTGTCGAGGGGTGATCTTTTCTGTGAACGAGGCGTCAAGTTTTTCCGGCTGCCAGACTTCGATGCCGTGCGTGTTCGCCCAGACTTTGACGGGCGGCGGCGTGAGGCGCAGTCCGCGTCCAGCAGGCCGGTCGGGGTTCGTGATGATAAGAGAGGGAAGTGTTCCGCCGATCTTCGCGAGTTCCTCAAGGAATGAGACAGCGAACTCGGATGTGCCGAAGAAGGCGTATGAGAGACCGTTATTCATGGCGCCGTCGCGTTAGAGGCTCTTTTTCCGGCGCCATGTAATAGAGGTCATCCGTTTTGTCTGTGAAGAGGATGCCGTTCAAATGATCGGTCTCGTGTTGAAATATCTGTGCAAGGAGACCCGATCCGCCGCGGCTGAACCGTCGGCCGTGCTCATCGAGTGCTTCGACGCTTGCCTTCTCGGCGCGGCGGACCTTGCCGTAGTATCCTCGGACGGAGAGGCAACCCTCGTCCATACTTCGTTTGGTACGCGACACTTTCACGAGGACTGGATTGATGTAGACCAGAGGCTGCGAGACATCGGTTTCGAGCGCTCGCGAGGTTTCCTGTAAAGAAGCCTTTTCTTTTTTTGGCGCACGCGGATCAGCTGGCATTTCGAAGACGCGCCGTGCGACGACGAATATTCTTAGCGGTATCCCGATCTGGGGTGCGGCAAGGGCAACGCCGTCCTCTTGGGAGGCGAGCGCTTTTTTCATGTCTGCGATAATCGTGCGCAGTTCTGGACTGCCGAACATTTTTTCGGGAACGTCTTTGGCTTTCTTTCGGAGAACAGGGTCTCCTGTTTGAACGATCGCTGTCATGGCTTCAACTGTACCTAAAAGTGGCGAAGTCCTCAACTCACATCAAAAGAGGCTCTCGGGATTGACCTGCACGATGGTGTCTGGGGGGAGGCTGCGAAGTATCTTGAAAATCCGTTCGTCAACCCATTCTTTTCGGGGGATCTTCATGAGTCCGTGGAGCGCATGCTTGCCCGAGGTCGTTCTGATGAATGCCGGGAAGACGGTGAAGGGTATCGGTTCAAGGTCGTGCCGCAGGCGTTCCATCTGTTCTGCAATCGCGTCCTTGTCTCCCTGAAGTGTCACTTTGATGAGTACGGAGAACGGAGGGTATTTGAACCGTTCTCTGATGGACGTTTCGCGGCGGTAGAAATCCGCGAGGTGTCCCGTGTAGGCGTCCTTTAATACCTCTTCGCTGGGATTGCGGGTCTGGAGTATGAAGTTGTGCTGGGCAAGGCTGCGCAGCGAGAGGATAAGGTGCACGATCTTCTCGTGGATCCGAAAGTCGGGTATGGAGAAGAGACTGTCGAGGGAAACGATGGCGACCGTCTCGACCTGTTTGAGATTGGCATATAAAAGACTTTCAGTGCCGACGAGCACTCCTTTGGGGGAGGAGAGGAATGTCTCGACCATCTGATTGAGTTTTGCCTGGGATGGGGCGGTCGAACTGTCGATCGTCGTTCGCGGGAGCGTAGGAAAGAGCCGGGCCAGTTCTTCCTCGACTCGCTCTGTGCCGATGCCCAAGGGTACGAGTTTCCAGCTATCACAGTGGGCGCATTTTTCTGCTGCGTCACGCCGTTCACCGCAGGAGTGACAGAGAAAGAAGTTGCCGCCTCCGCCCGCAGAACTCCGATGGAGGACGATGGGAGCTTTGCACGTCGTGCATCGAACGAGATTGCCGCAATCTCCGCAAACCGTTGATGGCGCAAGTCCTCGCCGGGTCGCAAAAAGGATGATTTTGTAGTTGTCTTCGTTTGCCCGAGTGAGCGCGCGCATGAGCTCTTCGGAGAATACAGAGAACTCCTTGCCGCCTTCTTTGCTGTATGGTCTCATGTCGATGATGGATTGCTCGGTTTTGTTGAATGAACGGAACTTTACGGGAGCAAGTTCTGCGAAGTGTTCCTCATCGGCTCTCCATAAGGTTTCGATTCGAACGAGCGAGTCGCCGAAGATGATGCGCGCGCCGATAGCGTCTGCGTACTGTTCTGCGAGCATGCGCAGGTCGAAATAAGGACGAGAGAAACTTCGATACGCGCTTGAATGTTCCTGTTCGAGGACGATGCACCGCAGATCGTGCCGGGGAAGCGAGATGAAAAGTCCGGTTGCGACAATGAGGATGGGGTGGGGTTCGGCGAGCGCTTTTTTCCAGAGGCGCACGATCTCTTTGCGAGGGAGCGATCCATGGAGCGTAAAGGTGTACTCTTCGATGCCGCGCGATATTTCTTCTCGGATGCGGCTCGCGTCGCGCGTTGTCGGAACGCAGAAGAAGATGGACTCCTTGCGGGCAAATGATTCTCGAATCAATCTTTTGTAATGGGCGACCCTGTCGTCATCATCGGTTTGAAGCAGTGTCTTCGGGAGTTTGGCTTTTTCTGAAGCGCTTTCTTGTATAGTCTCCGGAAGATCACCTGATGATTCGAGTATTGCTTGCGGAATGCAGTGATTGAGTATGGAGCCGGTCGTGCCGACGAAGAATCGTCCTGTCCGTCGCGCCGCTTCGATGAGTTCTTTCCGTACGACGGCCCGTCCGCCGATCGATGTTATCTTCTTTATCTCAAAATCGGCACTGCGGATCTCGGATTTAACATCCCGGACCGGACGATTGCCAACGACGAGCGCGGGTATGGTCCGTTTGCGCAGCGAGACATGGACGATCGTACCTTCGTCTATGGGCTCGGCCGCGAAGTAAGAAAGGATTTCCGCTCCGACATTCCTGCTTACGGGGATGACATCGATAAGGCAGGGATTTTTCATCGGTAGCTGATATCGAATGCGCTAATCGTTCCAGCGTCTTGGATATATATCCGCCGGGTACCGTTTCCCGTATCAACGCTTCGATGCTCGGGTGCGGCGCCTCTGTAGAGGGTGAATGTGTTCCGTCCTCCTGTTCTGTCGAATTCTGTCACGGAAACCTCCGTGCCGGCAGATACGATGATTGATCGACTGCTCCAGAACGAGACGCTTCGGGGTTCTGTCGGCAACGAAGCGATGGTCGCGGTTTTTTCACACAGCGCTCCTTCTGCACAGAAGAAGGCGGGCAGTCTGTCGGCCCGTTCCAACCACCGGCCCTCGACTGCTTTTCCGGCGGTCCAGATTTCCATGGACCTGTCGGGAGAAAGCAGGGGGGATGGGGGGAGTGGTAAGGGGTTTGTAGCGAAAACGGTCTCTGCATCAAGGGCGGCTGTCATTGCGTCGATACTGCCCGTGTATCGCGTCAGGTCTCTGGGCGCGAGGACACTTTCGAATGCAATCGTATCAGCTGACAGTATCTCGGCAGTTTTTATCCATGTATGAAAATTATCCTTTGTGACGGTGATCGTGTGTGGTCCGAGGTCGACATTCTCGATCACGATAGTGTCCCACGTGTTTTGTGATCGGGCGTGTATCTTGCCGTCGAGCATGACCAGTGCTCTCGGCTCGGGAACAGTGATCGTTATTGTTCCTGCTCGGGCGACCGAGAGGGTGCGCGTCAAGCGGTATCCTTCCATGTAGAGGCTATAAAGAAGCAGGCTTCCGGCCAGGAAGAAGAAAAGGGCGATGTAGAGGAGGGTCCTTTTTTGTTTGCGAGGGGGGGTCGTGGGGGGCATCAATCAAAATTCTCTCAAAATTTTGATATTCGCGCCAATGGCATTCAGTCGTTTGATGATGTCTTCGTACCCACGATTGATGCTGTAGATATTGCGCAGGATTGATGTTCCTTCAGCGCCGAGCATGCCGACAAGGAGGATCGCTGCGGGGCGGAGCGCTGGAGGGCAGATCGCCTCGGTTGCTTTGAGTTTGCTCGGGCCGGTAACGTAGAAGCGGTGAGGGTCGGCAAGGAGGACGTTTGCACCGAGTTTTTCGAGGGCCATATAATGTATGGCGCGTTTTTCGTAGACCCAGTCGTGGATGAGCGTTTCTCCTTCTGCAACGGTCGCGATGACGGCGAAGAAGGGAAGGTTGTCGATATTCAGTCCCGGATATGGACGCGACTCGATCTTTTCTTCAAGAGCCTTAAGCTTCGATGGATGGGTGGTGATGTCAACGAGGTTCGTGCGTCCATTCTTGGACAGGTATTGCTTGCTAAGTTTGTATCGGAAACCCATTTTCTTGAGTTTTAAGAGTTCAATATCGAGGAAATCAATCGGTGCGCGGGTGATGGTGATGCTTGATCGGGTAACGATGGCGGCTGCAAGGAAGAACATCGAGTCGATGGGGTCTTCCGATAGCTCGTACTCGATTGATGCGTCTGCTGTACGAATGCCGTGGACGACAAGGGTCGTGGTGCCAATGCCCTCGATCCGTACCCCGAGTTTTTCGAGGAAGAAGCAGAGCTCCTGGACCTGGTAATTCGCCGAGGCGAATTTGATGGTCGTTGTCTTTGGGATAAGGGCGGCAGCCATAAGCGCGTTCTCTGTCACCGTGTCGCCCGATTCGTACATGACAATTTCGGCAGATTTGAGTTTTGGTGCGCGAACATCGTACGAATCTTTTGTCGCGCTGATGGCTATGCCGAAATTCTCCAATGCATAGAGGTGTGGTTTGACCGTGCGCGAACCGAGTTTGCATCCGCCAGGTTGAGGCAGCTTGAAGCGCTTCAGGTGATGAACGAGGGGGCCAATGAACATGACGATGCTCCTGGTCTTTATGGCGGATGCTTTGTTCAGGTGCTTGAGGTCGATGCGTTTCGGCGGACGTATCTCAACATCGTTCCCGATCCAACGGACCGATACGTCGATGCTCTGAAGGACCTCGATCAGCCGAAAGACTTCTTCGATGCGGGGCACGTTCCGAAGGGTCGTTTTGCCGCGATTGAGAAGGGAGGCGCACAAGAGTCCTACGGCACCGTTCTTCGATGTTTTTGTGGTGACTGTACCGGAAAGCTTTTGACCGCCTTTGATCTCAATGTTGAGCGCGCCGGTATTGAGGTTTACGACGTCTTTGTTGAGAGTGTTGCTGATCTTCGCGAGTGTTTCCGTCGAAAGATTCTGGTCGCCGCTTTCGATGCGGGCGATAGCGCTCTGGGTCGTCTTCAGGCGCGAAGCGAGTTCGCGCTGGCTTAACCCTTGTTCCTCGCGCAGTTCCTGGATGCGTTTTCCGATGTCAGCGGACGTGTTTGCCATGCCACACAGTATAGCATATATGCTATATATTTCATTCCTGTGGAAAAGTATACGAATACGCGCCCCCTTCGTCTGAAGGGGGCGCGGGGGTCACTTGGAGAGGATCTCTTCGGGAATACGGAAGTCGTGGACGGGCGGCAACGCGTGCTTTTCTTTTACGATCTTGATGAGCTTCCTCGCCGGGTTGTCCCGGTCGAGCACTCGGTAATGGGTCGGCAGGCTGTGGCCGTGAGTGTGAGTGATGGCAAAAAGTTGCCCGTTGATGGGTGTTACCCCGGTGAATGCGCCGGGAGTGTCCGTGACCAGGACATCCGCATGAGCCGGATTGTCCATAAAGTCGAGATCGATGCCTTCGCAGGCGGCTCTCAGGATATCCTTGAGGCGTCCTTCTTGGGCGCGGTCGGTGAAGGTGAAGTAGAGGCGAATGCTGTTTTTCACGAGGATCCTTTCTCTCTAGTGCTGGTTGGGTTGTTAGTGGTACGGTCCGGGTGAAATACTATGATTAAAATAAGATATGTCAACTGTATCGGCTTCTTCAAACATCGTATGATAAGCCTTACCTATGGGATTTTTCGCTCCTAAACTCGGTATCGATCTTGGCACAGTGAACACGCTGGTGTTCGTTCCGCGGAAAGGCATCGTACTCAATGAGCCGTCGGTTGTGGCGGTATCGGAGCAAGACAACAGGATCCTAGCTGTTGGATCGGAGGCGAAGTCTATGATCGGACGAACGCCCGATTCGATCGTCGCGTACCGCCCGATGCGGGACGGGGTTATCGCTGATTATCGCGTGACCGAAGCCATGCTCCGGTATTTCATGGACAAAGCGCTCGGCCGGTTCAATCTTTTTAGGCCGGAAGTGATGATTAGTGTTCCTGCCGGCGTCACTTCGACCGAACGCAGGGCAGTCGTCGAAGCCGCGCTCAAGGCTGGAGCGAAAAATGCCTATGTCGTCAAAGAGCCCATTCTTGCGGCTATCGGCGCAGGTATTCCGATCCAGGAGGCGCGCGGACACATGATCGTTGATATCGGGGGTGGCACGACCGACGTCGCGGTCATCTCTTTGGGAGGCATTGTTTCATCGACGTCGGTGAAGTGCGCCGGTAATCGCATCGATGCGGCGGTTGCAGATTACATCAAGAAGACTTTCAACCTTGCGATAGGCGATCGAACGGCTGAAGAGATCAAGATCCAAATCGGTTCGGCCATTCCACTTGAAGAAGAACTTACGATGACTATCAAGGGGCGCGATTTTCTTTCAGGTCTTCCTCGGACAGCCGAGATCAAGACCAATGAGATCGTCAAAGCTATAACTAAGGAGCTTCGGGATATGATCAAAGCGATCAAGGACGTCCTGCAGGAGACGCCGCCGGAACTGGCCGCTGATATCATCGATCAGGGTATCATCATGACCGGAGGTTCATCTCTTTTGAGGAACTTTCCAGAGCTCGTGTTCCGTCGGACTGGTGTGAGGGCGACTTTGGCTAAGGATGCTCTCTACTGCGTGGCTAAAGGCACCGGTATCGCTCTCGACCACCTCGATACATACAAGAAGAGTATCCTCGCAAAGCGGTAGACGCGAGGTTTATTGACATTCGATAGCTCGTATTGTAATACGTTCATATATGTCCTTTGCACAAACGGTTTTTTCGCACATCTGGCGCGGTACGGCGGGCAGGGTCGATTATATTCTCGGCGAGCTCAAGGAGCGTCTCTTTAAAGAGGCTTATGGGACTGTGGTTGAGATCGGTCCTGGCACTGGGGTCAATTTCAAATATTTCTCCGGCGCTGTCCTCTCGTGGATCGGCGTCGAGCCGAACGAGGGATTGAGGGGTGTCCTACGAAGATCTCCCAATCTTCCGCCTCGCGCGGTCATATGTTCCGATGTCTCTGATGTTGGTGACAGAACGGCGGACACGGTCGTGAGCAGTATCGTCTTATGTTCCGTGCCCGATCTGCCGTTGTTTCTCGGGGAGATTCGGCGAATATTGAAGCCGGGGGGTATCTTTTTGTCGCTTGAGCATGTTGGAGCTCCGCACAAAACGTTCCATCGGCGCATACAGCGTCTTGTGAAGCCTGTCGTCCGGTGGGTCGGTGGCGGGTGCGAGCCAGATCGTGATATCGAGGATGCTGTCAGGGCAGCGGGGTTCGCGAATGTCACGCTCGTATGGCAGGGATCGTTCCAGCTGTCTCGCGTTCCATTCAAGGTCCCGTTCGTTGCCCTGCGCGCCATCGCGTGACCTTTAAGACAGAGACCCGTTTCGAACGGGTCTTTTTTGTGACAGGGTTGAAGGTGGCGGTGTATACTACGACATATCATGGCACAGGATTGGCGCGAAGAATTCATACGGTTAGAACATCACGCATACTGCATCGAGGGCGATCACACCGCGGTCGTTCCTGAACTTCGAACGCTCTTTGAGGAGAGGCTCAAGGTGCGCATTGCCGGAAATCCCGATGTTTTTATCATCGAACGAGAAACATTTTCAATCGATGATGCGCACGAGATATCATCGCGCGCGTCGCGTAAGAGTTTTTCTGGGGATACGATGTTCTTTGTGCTCATCGCGAATTCTCTTGGTCACGAAGCGCAGAATGCTCTCCTGAAGACCTTCGAGGATCCCCAGCCGGGACGGCATTTTATCCTCGTTGTGCCACATGTCGAGGCGGTCGTGCCGACCCTGCGCTCTCGATTCATGCATCTTTCGGGAAAGGGGATCTCTACATCTAAGAAAGATAGCGATATCTTACGTTTTCTTGGTTTGACGCCCCGTGAACGATTAGTGATGGTAAAAAAAATGACAGATGCGATCGCGGACGGTGATATGGAGCGGTCGGAGGTCGCGAGATTTATCGAAAGGCTTGAGCGCGAGGTCTATCGGAAGATGCCCGGGTCAGCGCCAGCTCTGCGAATGCTCATTTCGACGGAGCGCGATAGCGCATCCGCGGGCGCTTCTATGAAGATCCTTCTTGAAAGAGTGGCCCTTCTTTTGCCGCGATATGCCGCGTGAGGATAGTTCGATATCGTGCGGGCCGGCCGTATATTTGTAAAGTAGCAGTCTTTGGTTTAAAGTTTAACTCTATGGCATACGATTTTTCAAAATTAAAGAACGGTGTGAAGGAGCGGGAAGAATGGCTTAAGCGCGAACTATCGCAGATCCGCACCGGTAGGGCGAACCCCTCTGTTCTCGATAGCATTGAGGTTGAGTCATACGATTCGAGGATGCCGATCGAGGGCGTGGCAAGTGTCACGATCGAGGATGCTCGAACGCTGCGTATTTCTCCATGGGACCCCGCGAACATCAAACCTCTCGAAAAGGCCATCATAACCGCAAGCATCGGACTTTCTGTTGCCGTTGATGATAGGGGTCTTCGGGTCTCGTTCCCAGAACTTACCGGCGAACGCCGCCAGATGATCGTCAAACTTGCGAAGGAAAGACTTGAAGAGGCTCGCATAGGGCTCCGAAAACTTCGCGACGAGGTTATCAAGGACATCGACGCAAAAGAGAAACAGGGAGGAATGAGCGAGGATGAAAAATTCAGGCTCAAGGCCGAGGTCCAAAAATCAGTCGAATCGGCCAACAAGACCTTCGACGAACAGTACTCGCGAAAGGAGAAGGAAATATTGAATTAACTCAGATCGTCCGGGCGCGATACATAATCAATCATGAGCATACTTATTTTTTTGGTTGTACTGGCGGTACTCGTGTTTGTTCACGAGCTCGGCCACTTCATAGCGGCAAAGCGAAGCGGGATACGGGTCGATGAGTTCAGTATCGGTTTCCCCCCGCGCTTATTTTCATGGAAGCGCGGAGAGACAACATATTCGCTGAATCTTATTCCATTCGGGGGGTACGTGAAGATTTTCGGCGAGAATCCGGATGATGAATCTATGACGGGGCCGGACAGTACGCGTAGCTTCGTCAATCGTCCGAAGTGGATCCAGACTATCGTTCTTTCGGCTGGCGTGTTGGGTAACATCATTTTTGCATGGATGCTCATATCGCTCGGCTTCTCGATCGGCATGCCCATGTCGGCTGACGGATACGCGGGGCCAGGAACGATCGAGAACCCGAGGCTTCTCATTACCTATCTTGAACAAGGTGCGCCTGCGGCGGAGGCTGGTCTTAGGGCCGGGGACGAAATAGCTCATATCTCATCCAGGGATGTTTCTATCAATGCTCCTAAGCCGGGAGATGTTCAGGATATCATTCGTGCAAGCGGCGGAGAGGAGGTTACTTTTGCCGTTCTGCGCGGCGGCAAACGAAGCGAGATAGCAGTCCTTCCCGAGGAGGGGATAGTCACCGATGTCTTTGCGGTTGGTATCACCATGGACAGAATCGGCACACTCCAGCTTCCCATTCACCAGGCTATTCTTCATGGCGGTATTCGGACCGTAGGACTTGTCAGGGATGTTGCGGTTGGACTCTACGGATTCGTTGCAGACGCTTTTACATTCAAAGCGGATCTGTCTCAAGTATCCGGTCCGGTCGGTATCGCGGGGATGGTCGGTGAGGCCTCGGAGCTCGGGTTCGCCTATCTCATATCATTCACCGCCCTCATTTCCATCAATTTAGCGGTAATAAATCTTTTTCCATTTCCCGCACTCGATGGAGGCAGGATACTCTTTGTTCTTATCGAAAAGGCGCGCGGCCGCGCGATCAGCCCGCGTCTCGTCAACATGCTCAATGGTATCGGGTTCGCTCTCTTAATCTTCCTTATGGTCGTCGTGACGTACCGCGACATCATCAGATTGTTCTAAGTTTTCGCAAATGAAAGAACATTAAAAAACCCTGCGATAGTCACGCAGGGAAGTATTGGACCCTATTTTCCATGAAGGGGAGCGACTCTTTTTTCGACGGCCGTTTTCCGATGCCAGACGACCAGCCTCGCCGCCATTCGTCGCGGGGAGAGAACGGTAATTCTTCGATGCGGGTATCGCGTTTGTACGGATTTTTATTAATCGACATGCCGTGGTTCCGCGCGGCGAGTCCTTCGCGCCAGACCCGACTTTTGTGCCAGGCCAGCCTCCACTCGGTGTGTCGGACCGCATCCTCCTTTGGGTAGGGGTTGGTCTCGGGACCGGCCCCGGCTTCAGATGCGTTCATGCCTGCAATGCGGGCAAGATATACCGAAGGAGGTGTCGTGCCTGATGAATAGACCGGATCGTTGTTCTTCATACGGATCATCTTCCTCCTCTATGATATGTCGTCAAGAAAGAGTGTCAATCGGTTTGCGGCTACAAAAGATATACATTATCCACCGCGTCAAGTATCGTAGAACATCATGTTTTACGATACTATGTCTGAACGATGCGCCAAACAAAACTTTTTTCAAAGACCCGGCGGGAAGCGCCGAAAGACGAAGTATCGAAGAATGCCCAGCTCTTGATCCGAGGCGGATACGTCCATAAGGAAATGGCGGGTGTGTACTCATTCTTGCCTCTCGGATTGCGCGTACTTAATAAGATTGTCGGGATCATACGCGAAGAGATGAATGTTATCGGCGGACAGGAGGTTCACCTTGCGACCCTTCAAGATAAGGGCGTGTGGGAGACGACGGGCCGATGGAGCGATGCCATCGTCGATAACTGGTTCAAGACGAAACTTAAGAACGAGACCGAACTCGGGCTCGGATTCACTCATGAAGAGCCGCTCACCAATATCATGCGCGATCATATCCGGAGTTTCCGCGATCTTCCGGTGTATGCGTACCAGTTCCAGACCAAATTCCGCAACGAGACCCGGGCAAAGAGCGGTATCATGCGCGGACGGGAATTCCTCATGAAAGATCTCTATTCATTCTGTCGCACCGCACCTGAACATGAGGAGTTCTATGAAAAAGCCAAACAGGCCTATATCAAGATATTCAGCCGTGTCGGTCTCGGTGACAAAACGTTCCTGACGTACGCTTCAGGAGGGTCGTTCTCGAAGTATTCCCATGAGTTTCAAACACTCACTGATGCTGGCGAGGACACTATCCATATTTGTGAGCGATGCAAGATCGCGATCAATGATGAGATTGTCACCGATCAGAATGTCTGTCCTTTATGCAAGAGTTCGAAATTCAGGAAGGAGAAGGCTGTCGAGGTCGGGAATATCTTCAGTCTCGGCACGAAATTCTCCGAGCCGCTCAAACTTACCTATGTTGATGAGCTCGGAAAGACCAAACCGGTCGTTATGGGAAGCTACGGTATCGGTCCGAGCCGTCTCATGGGGACTATTGTCGAATTGTTCGGCGATCCGAAGGGGATCGTATGGCCGGAAGCGGTCGCGCCTTTCAAGGTCCACCTTGTTGCTCTCGCGGGAAAGAACGAGTCAGTAGCTCGCTATGCTGATGGGATATATCAGAATCTTTGCGAGCGGGGTATCGATGTTCTCTATGACGATCGGCCTGTTCCGGGCGGAGAAAAGTTCGCTGACGGCGATCTTTTGGGCATTCCTCATCGGCTTGTCGTGAGCGAGAAGACGATGAAAGAGGAATCTCTTGAACTCAAGGATCGAGCGACAGGAAAGGTCACGATGGTGAAAGAGCAGGATGTTCTTACTGGCAGGTTTTTGGGAAACGAATCCCGTTAGAAATCAATACGTTTTCCGTGCTACCGTGTGTGCATATGCACGCGTGGGAGCTCTTGTCTGTGTGAAATATCGTTGCTCGGGCGCCGTCTCATGTACGTAACTCCCCCTTATTTTGTATGAGCATGAAAAAAAACATCGAAAGATTCTATCGGATGATCTCGAACGATATTGGTATCGACCTCGGTACGGCCAATACGCTTGTCTATGTCCGGGGTAAAGGCATCGTGCTCAATGAACCGTCGGTCGTCGCGGTGAACCAAAAGACCGGTCAGGTCGTCGCGGTCGGCGCCCAGGCAAAACAAATGCTCGGAAGGACGCCGGGCCACGTGAAGGCGGTCAGGCCTCTCGTTGAGGGCGTTATATCGGACTTCGAGGTCACTGAAGAGATGATTGCGTATTTGATGCGGCGAGCGGAAGAAAGCGGCAAGAAGCTTCTGGGTCCGCGCGTTGTCGTGGGTGTCCCGACAGGGGTCACGAACGTAGAGACCCGTGCCGTTCGCGATGCGACTCGCAATAGCGGCGCGCGAGAAGTGTATATCATCGAAGAGGCAATGGCCGCGGCCATCGGTATACGATTACCCGTTCACGAGCCAGTCGGGAATATGGTGATCGACATAGGGGGGGGCACAACGGATATCGCTGTCATATCGCTCGGAGGGGTGGTCAGTGCAAAAAGCCTGAAGGTTGCCGGCGACAGGTTCGACCAAGACATCGTTTCGTACATACGCGATGAATTCAAGATATTGATAGGTGAGAAGACAGCTGAGCACGTCAAATTGGCGATCGGTTCGGTGCTTCCCGGTACAGAGTCAATGGAGGCCGTCATCAAAGGGCGCGACCTTGTTACGGGCCTGCCACGGGAGGTTGTTATCACCGACGCGGATATTCGCGAAGCGATCGGCAGTTCTGTTGCTATCCTACTTGATGCTGTCAAAGAGGTCCTTGAAACGACGCCCCCGGAGATACTTTCTGATGTCATGCATCGCGGCGTGCACCTTGTCGGCGGAGGGGCTCTCTTGCGAGGACTTGCCGATCTTATACATGAGTATGTCCATATCCCGGTCCACATTGCAGGCGATCCGCTGACGGCAGTCGCTCGGGGGACGGGCATTGTTCTCGAGGATATCGAGGCGTACGTCGATATGTTGATACAGAACGAAGATGAGCTACCTCCTAAGAAATAAAAGAGAGAGAAGGGGGTATCGCGGCGCGGTCGTTGCGGTTCTCATCGTCATCGGTCTTTTGTACGCGCTCGAATCATACTCTCCATTCTTCGGCTCGGTCCTGCGGAGCGTGGGGCGGCCGGTGTGGGTCGCGCGCGAAAGCGTTCTCGATACTTTCTCAGAGAGAATGGAGTTGTTGCGCTCAAAGCGCGAGCTTGTCTCGGAGAATGAGATTTTGAAAAAAGAATTAGCTTCATCTCGAGAGAAGCTGGTGCAGTACGAGGCACTGCGTCTTGAGCTTGATCGCATTTCTCGCACCGGAGAAGAAGAGGACGGTGTTATACGCGCTCGCGTGCTTGTCCGTCCCCCGCAGACCATATATGACAGTTTTATCCTCGATGTAGGAGCTACCGATGGCGTGAAGGTCGGCGACCTCGTGTATGTTTCTGATTCCATCCTTATCGGTGAGATCACCGCAGTTTCATCTCGAACAGCAGAGGCTCGACTGTTCTCGAGCGGAGGACAGCAGACTTCTGTGAAATTCCCTTCGGGAACAGAATTCACTGCTTATGGAAAAGGTGGCGGGACATATGAATTGAAGGTGCCTCGTGACGTCGTGGTGAAAGAAGGGGATCCTCTGACTCGCCCAGGCAAAGATTTTTGGATGTATGGCAGTGTCGGTACGATCGCCTCGGCTGACGCGGATTCCTTCAAAAGGATTATGTTCCGGATCCCTGTGAACCTGCACGAACTTTCATACGTCAAAGTAGTGTCGGGAAGCTCTGTTGCCGATGAAGAACGAGTCCGCTAAAAAGATATATGCCCGAGTTGTCCTCGATATCGCCACCCTGCTCGCGGTATTCATTTTTCCGTGGTGGCTATCCGTAGTGGTCGTTCTTGTCCTTATTTTTGCGTACGAACGATATTATGAGGCCATCTTCTACGCGGTTCTGATATATGAGCTTTACGCTGGGGCGTCATCGTCTTCTGGGGGGGCGTATACTTTTCCGCTTATCACAATAGGACTTTTGGGTATCGCCGAATTTACCAAACGGCGCTTGATGCTGTATCGTTTGTAGGTATGAGATTCTTTTCGAAGAGACGCTATTCTGGAGGAGAGATAAATCCAGACGAGATATTCCTCGACTCCAAGAATATTCCCGCGTTCGATACCCATCAATTCGAGGGCCGCATCGAGCGTCCGATCTCGAAACGGGCGATGTTATTCACCGGTCTTTTTTTTCTCGTGCTCATCGGCACGTTCGTGTCCCGCGTTTTTTATCTTGAGATCGTCAACGGCGAGGAATATCTCTTGTGGAGCCAACGCAACCATCTTCGGCACAGTCCGGTCTTTTCCGATCGCGGGGTCATCACTGATCGGAACGGCGAACTTCTCGCTTGGAACGTGGTGTCATCGTCAACCCTCGATTTTGCCGCCCGGCGTTACATAACGGAGCCTGGTTTTGCACATCTCGTTGGTTACGTGAAGTATCCGTCTGTTGACTCCTCCGGTTTTTACTATAAAGAAGAGACGAGCGGTGTCGATGGGGTGGAGAAGGCGTATGATGAGCTCTTGCGCGGTACCAATGGTATCAGGATCATCGAAGTCAATGCCCGCGGAGGCATCGAATCCGCGAATATCATCTCTCCGCCTGTAAGCGGTACCAACCTTTCGCTTTCGATCGACGCCCGTGTCCAGAAGAAATTGTACGAGACCATCAAGGCGACGGCTTCGGAGGTCGGTTTTTCTGCAGGAAGCGGAATCATCATGGATGTTTCAAGCGGCGAGCTTCTTGCGGTCGCAAGTTATCCGGAATATCCCGCCCAGGTCATGACCGATGGGTCCGACACGAAACAGATCAATCGTCTACTTGTCGATGAACGCAAACCATTCCTCAATCGCGCCATTCTCGGGTTATATACCCCGGGGTCGATTATGAAGCCGTTCGTCGCACTCGGGGCTCTGGAGGAGGGTATTATCGATCCGGAGAAACAGATCTTGAGCACGGGATCTATCTCGATACCGAACCCCTTCGATGAAACCAAGAAGAGCGTTTTTACGGACTGGAAGGCCCACGGGTATGTCGACATGCGCCGGGCCTTGGCGGTGTCCTCTAACGTGTATTTTTATGAGATTGGCGGGGGTTTTGAGTCGCAAACCGGACTCGGCATTTCGCGTATCGAAGAGTATTTTAGGATGTTTGGCTTCGGCAAGGAGATCCCCGGCAACGAACTCGTGGCAGGGAAGGCTGGCACTATTCCGAATCCGCAGTGGAAGGAGGATAATTTCGATGGTGAAGAGTGGAGGGTCGGCGATACATATAATACGTCGATCGGTCAGTACGGCGTTCAGGTGACGCCTATCCAGGCGGTGCGTGCTATTGCAGCAATCGCCAATGGCGGAGAGCTCGTGACGCCGACCGTCGTGAAGCGCGAGACAGAAGGTGTTTCGGACGCCATCGTCCTGCCTGTCAGTCCGAGCAATATCGAGATCATACAGGAGGGCATGCGTCACGCTGTCACCGAGGGTACGGCTCAAGGATTGAGTATCCCATCGGTGGAGGTTGCGGCCAAGACCGGCACCGCGGAACTTGGCGTGACCAAACAGAGTGTGAACTCGTGGATCGTCGGGTTCTTTCCCTATGACGCGCCACGGTACGCTTTTGCGGTGACGATGGAGAAGGGACGTCGAGATAACCTCATTGGAGGCCTCTATGTCATGCGCCAGCTTCTCGAGTGGATGTCTGCCGATGTTCCTGAATATCTTTCAGCACAGTCTTCTTTATAAAAACAGAAACACTAAGACGCCTTGCTGTAAAGGCTTTTTGGGAGTATAATCCACCATTATTTCGCTCTCGGGCGAGGTAACCATAACGATAGATATATACGGCGGGATATGCGGTGTGGCGCGTCTGACCCCATCGCTTTAATTGTAATCGTAGAATCGTCATGCCTTCAGGAGAATACCTTACAAAAGAAAAATACAAAGAGCTTTCCGAAGAACTTGATCATCTGAAAAAGGTTCGTAGGCGCGAGATAGCCGAGAATTTGGAGTATGCCAAATCGCTTGGAGACCTATCAGAAAATGCCGAATACCAGGAGGCCCGCGAGATGCAGGCCGAGGTTGAGGAGCGCATCTCTAAACTCGAATCGATACTCAAGAATGCTACGGTCGTTACGCATCACAAGAAAAGTGATGTCGTCAGTATAGGCTCATCCGTGGTCTTGGAGCGGGTGGGCGAGAAGGGCACGATGTCGTACAGGATCGTCGGTTCGGAAGAGGCCGACCTGGCAAAAGGGAAAATATCCACCAATTCTCCTCTCGTTGGTGCGATGATGGGCAAGAAAAAAGGGGACTCGTTCATACTCAAATCTCCGAAGGGTGAGATGAAGTACCGGATCGTCGAGGTCGAATAACTCGCCTCGGAGGGTTTGGATTTTGGTTCGTTTCGGTTTAGACTCTGTGCATGGCCTCACTTGAAGAAATCCGCGCAACACGTTTGGCGAAATTGAACGCACTGAAAGCGCGTGGGCTGAATCCGTATCCGACATCTGTCGCGCGCGATCACGAACTTGCCGAGATATCCGATATCTTCGCCTCATACGTCGAGAAGGGGACATCGCTTTCCCTCGTCGGTCGCGTTATGTCCCTTCGTCCTCATGGAGGACTTTTGTTCTTCACCTTCAATGACGGAACGGGATCGTTCCAAGGACTCTTGAAGCGCGATGAGATGGATGCGCCCGTCTTCGATCTTTTTTCAGAGACCGTTGATGTTGGTGATTTTATCGAAGTTACAGGAACTCTCTTTTTGACAAAGCGGAACGAGAAGACGTTGAAGGTTGCATCGTGGAAGATGCTCGCGAAGGCCCTGCGACAGCTGCCCGAGAAGTGGCATGGTCTTCAGGATGTGGAAGAACGTTTTCGCCGACGATACCTCGATACGCTCATGTCTCCTGAAGTGAAGGACAGGTTCATTCTTCGCAGTCGCATCGTTTCCACATTGCGGAAGCTTCTCGATAAAGAGGGATTTCTCGAGGTCGAGACCCCGATGCTGCAGTCGCTTGCCGGCGGAGCGTCGGCTGAACCGTTCAAGACGCATCACAATGCTCTCGATATCGATCTGTATCTGCGCATCGCCCCCGAACTTTATCTGAAGAAGCTCATGGTCGGCGGGTTCCCTAAGGTCTACGAGATAGGGAGGGATTTCCGCAATGAAGGTATCGATACGACGCACAATCCCGAGTTCACTATGGCCGAGTGGTACGAGAGTTACAGCAATGCATCGGCCCAGCAAAAATTCGTCGAGAAAACATTGAAGTTGCTCGTAAAGGCGGTTGCGGGGAGTTCGAAGGTGATATTCGACGGCAATGAGATCGATTTTTCGAAACGCTTTTCGGTCATCTCGTACTTCGATCTCTTGAAGCGATACGCACTCGTTCCGAATCCCGAGACGGTCACTTTCACAGAGTTGAAGCTCAAGGCGGAACAGATGGGGGTGCGCGCTGAAGAGGGCGATACTGTCGAGAAGCTGATGGATAGCGTCTACAAGAAAGTGTGTCGGCCGAAACTTATTCAACCGACCTTCATCGTGGATTATCCGGTGAATTATCTTCCTCTTGCAAAGAGACGCGAGAATGATCCTGCGCTCGTCGATGCCTTTCAACTCATCGTCGGCGGTCTTGAGCTGGTTAAAGCTTTTTCCGAACTCAACGACCCTCTTGATCAGCGCGAGCGATTTCTTGAACAGGACAAGAATAGGGCTGCGGGAGACAAAGAGGCCCAGCAAAGCGATGAGGAGTTCCTCGAGGCGCTTGAATACGGCATGCCTCCCGCGGGTGGTGTAGGTATCGGCATCGACAGGCTTGCGATGCTCCTTGGTAATACGAAGAATATACGCGAGGTGATACTTTTCCCGACCCTGCGACCACGGTAAGGTGCATATCTTTTTGCATCCGTAATATACCGCCTGTCAGAGCGGTTTTTTCTTTGTCATGGGGCGCTTCTCGTGTGGATAACTGTGTTTGTAAGTGGGGGATAGTGCTATATACTTATATCCAAGTGGGAGAAAGTGGAAAATTGCCGGAGGTGAGAGCCCGGCGCAATACTTGTCATGTTAATCGGCGAATATACACACACGATTGATAGTAAGAAGCGTGTGTCACTGCCTGCCAAATTCAGAAAGGAAGTTGGACGGACGATAGTGATAACGCACGGGTTGGATAACTGTTTGTTTTTGTATTCTCAAAAAAGTTGGATGCGTGTCGCCGAGAAATTAGGACAACTCTCTATGGGGCAGGCCCAGACGAGAGGCTTCAATCGATTTATGCTTGCAGGTGCGGTCGAAACCGATGTGGATTCGATCGGACGCATTCTCATACCCGACTTCCTCAAAGAGTTCGCAGGATTGTCTGAGAAGGTTGTAATCGCGGGGGTTCATGATCGGGTCGAGATATGGGACGAGGCTCGATGGCGAGACTACAAGAAGCAGATCGAGAAAGATGCGGACGCGCTGGCCCAAAAGCTCGGCGAGGTCGGTGTCTTGTAGCGTATGGAACACGTTTCAGTTCTTTTACATGAGTTGGTCGACGGGATCTCGCCTGTATCGGGCGATGTCGTTCTCGATGCGACGATGAATGGAGGCGGGCACAGCGAAGAGGTCCTTCGCCGGCTCGGCGCATCCATCTCGGTCGTCGGGATCGATGCGGACGGCGACGCGCTCGAACGAGCGCGGACACGGCTTCACCGTTTCGGTGCGGATGTACGTTTTCTCAACGGCAACTATCGAGACCTCGACACTTTGCTTGGAAATGCGGGTATCGAGAAGATAGACCGAGCGATGTTCGATCTTGGATTGAGTTCACATCAGCTCGAGGAGTCGGGACGCGGGTTCTCCTTTAAAAAGGATGAGCCTCTCCTGATGACATTCGCTCACGCGCCGAAGGAGGGTGATGTCACGGCGTACAGCATTGTGAATGGCTGGAGCGAGTCAGATCTTGCAGATGTGATATTTCGATACGGCGAAGAGAGGTACTCGCGCATGATCGCTCGACGGATTGTCTGGCATCGGCGAGAACATCCGATTGCAACGACCGGAGAGCTCTCATCTATCATCGAGGCCGCAGTTCCTCCGGGGTACCGGCACGGACGGATTCATCCAGCGACAAGAACGTTCCAGGCTCTGCGGATCGCCGTCAATGATGAACTACGTGGAGTCGAGGAGGGCATCGCTAAGGCATTCGAAAAGCTTTCTGTTGGCGGACGCATTGGCGTCATCTCGTTCCACAGTCTTGAGGATAGAATCGTCAAACATTATTTTATCTCGCTTGAAAAAGATGAACGGGCGGTGCGGGTGAACAAGAAGCCCATCATTCCAAGCGACAGTGAGATACAGCACAATCCGCGGGCGCGAAGCGCAAAATTACGGGTGATCGAAAAACTAAAATAAAACTACATAGTAATGAATAGGTATGGTACACAATTATATATCGGGGTACGGCGAATACCGCTCAAGTTCTTTTTTGCACTTGGCATAGCGGCGCTGTTCTTCTGCGCTATCATGTACGGTTTTTTCATTCAAGCGACCGTGCGTAATGCTATGGCGTGGGAACGTTTTGAAAAAGAAATATCATCCCTAAGCTCCTTATTGGGGGAACGGGAGGCTGAATATATGGCGCTGAAGCGGGATATTACACCCGATCGCGCGCACAGCCTCGGTTTCAAGGATGTGACCAAAGAAAAATTCGTAACCCGTCCGACCGTGGGCGGATTGTCGTTCAATAATGAGATTTGATGTTCACAAGAGAATCTGGATATTTTACCTTGGGATCCTCGCTGTAACATTCATCCTCCTTGTTCGGCTCTATTTTTTGCAGGTCGTCCACGCCGACCGATACGCGGATTTGGCTGACCGTCAGTACGCCCGGTCAGGAACGATGTTCGATCGGGGATCGATATTTTTCGAGGACAAGGACGGAAAGCCTATCTCTGCTGCAACGGTGAAGACGGGGTATTTGGTGGCGCTCGCACCAGATCGAATGACCGACCCCGAGGCTGTATACGCGAGCCTTTCCGAGATCACAACGCTCGATAAGGAGGAATTCATGAATAAGGCGCTGAAGAAGGGCGATCCCTATGAGGAGGTGGCGCATCGTCTGACCCAGGATGAAGCTGACGCTATCACCGCACTCGCATTTCCGGGAGTTTCGATATACAAAGAACGCTGGCGGTACTATCCTGGAGAATCGCTTGCGGCTCATGTCGTCGGCTTTGTCGGATACAAGGAGAATGATATCGTCGGACGATACGGTCTTGAATCCTACTACGAAGATATCCTTCGCCGGAACGATAGGCCTATGCGCTCGAGTTTCATCGCCGAACTCTTCTCTGATATCGGTAAATCTCTTTTCAAGGAGACCGAGAGCGAAGGGGATCTCTACACGACCATCGAACCGACCGTACAAAATTTTTTGAATAAGAAACTTGGCGAGGTGTCGGGGCGGTGGTCGCCGGAGATTGTCGGAGGCATTGTTATGGACCCGATGACCGGTGAGATAGTTGCGATGAGCGCCTATCCGACCTTCGACCCCAACGCGACCGGCAAAGAATCGAACGCGTCGGTCTTTTCGAACCCTTTGATTGAAAGCGTATATGAGATGGGCTCGATTATAAAACCTCTCACGATGTCAGTCGGTCTTGATACGGGCAAGGTAACAGCTAAGACCACGTACGATGACAAAGGCTTTCTCGTTTTGAATACCGCTAGAATATCGAACTTCGACGGCAAGGGCCGCGGGGTCGTCTCGATGCAGGAGGTTTTGAATCAGTCGCTGAATACCGGTGTCGCCTATGTGGTGAAGACTGTCGGTAATCAAACCTTTGCCGACTATATGCGCATGTTCAGGATTGGCGAGGAGACCGGCATCGATCTGCCTCACGAAGGCCACGGGCTCATCGATAACCTTGATAGCACGCGTGACATTGAGTTTGCCACCGCTTCATACGGACAGGGTATCGCCATGACCCCTATCGCAACCGTGCGTGCGCTCGCGGTGCTTGCCAATGGCGGAAAACTTGTTTCTCCGCGTATCGGTTCGAGGATAGCCTACAAGGTAGGGCTCACTAAGAATATCACCGGCCCTGGGGACGAGAGGGTCATTAAGCCCGAAACATCGGAGGAGATAACGCGTATGCTCGTGGAGGTCGTCGATAAGGCGCTCCTCGAAGGCAAGGTGAAGTTGCCCCGTCACAGTGTTGCGGCGAAGACCGGTACCGCGCAGATCGCCAAGCCTCAAGGTGGCGGGTACTACGAGGATCGCTTCCTGCACTCATTCTTCGGATATTTTCCTGCCTATAAGCCGCGCTTCATCGTGTTTCTGTATGCGGTCAACCCGCGCGGGGTGAAATATGCCTCGGAAACGCTGACTCACCCATTTATGGACATCACGAAGTTTCTGATACAGTATTATCAAATTCCTCCCGATCGATAATCATGAAACGCATCATCAAAACGATCATTGTCGCGATACTTACGCTCGAGGCTAAGCTCGTACTCAAGAAGTACAAACCGAAGATTATCGGTGTTACGGGGAGCGTGGGGAAGACTTCGACGAAAGATGCGATCTACGCGGTTTTGTCGCAGTCGCTCCATGTCCGTAAGAGCGAGAAGAGTTTCAATAGCGAGTTTGGTGTTCCTTTGACGATACTGGGCGGACGCAACGGTTGGAATGACCCTTTGTTGTGGCTTGAAACGATCGCGCGCGGACTTCTTGTCATTATCCTTCCCGTGAGGTATCCGGAGTGGCTCATCCTTGAGATCGGCGCTGATCGCCCGGGAGATATCAAGTCCATCTGCTCATGGGTGAAGCCTGACATCGCGGTGGTAACGCGCTTCGGTGATGTGCCGGTGCATGTCGAATTCTTCAAGTCGCGCAAAGCACTTATCGAAGAGAAGGCTTATCTGCCAAAGGCTCTGAAGCGCAGCGGCGTGCTTATCTTAAATGCCGATGACGCGGATGTTCTTGAGTTCAAATCTCATTCCAAGGGGCACACCATCACCTTTGGCATGTCGGAGGAAGCGACAGTGTCGGGGTCCAACTACGCGCCGCTCTATGAGGGTGCTACCAACGAATCGGAAGGGAATTCAGTCGCGGGACTTTCCTTTAAAGCAAATATTCGTGGGGCATGTTTTCCTGTGATACGGCGCGGTATTATCGGCGCCCAGCATGTCTATCCATCGCTCGCTGCACTCGCGGTTGCCGTTGCGCTCGATCTTAATTTAGTGAGCGCGACCGAGGCCTTGTCCAAGGAACCTTTGCCTCCGGGCCGTATGCGTCTCATTCCTGGCATCAAAGGGTCGGTTCTCATTGACGACACCTATAATTCCTCGCCGATTGCGGTTGAGGAAGGGTTGAAAGCTCTCAAAGATATCGATATCGACGGGCGGAAGATCGCCGTTTTGGGCGATATGCTCGAATTAGGAAAGTTTTCGGCCGAGGCCCACCGTCTTGTGGGCAAACAGGTGCCGAAATGCGCTGATATACTTGTTGCGGTCGGCGTGCGCGCGCATCAGATCGTCGAAGGGGCGCACGAAGCTGGCATGCGCAAATCATCGATGTATGAGTTCGAACACTCGGTCGATGCGGGGCGATTTCTCGATGCCTTCATACAGGAAAAAGACGCGGTCTTCATAAAAGGTTCTCAAGGCATGCGCATGGAACGTATTGTCGAGGAGGTGATGGCTCATCCGGAAGAGCGTGCAAAACTTTTAGTTCGACAGGATGAGGAGTGGATGAAGAGGCGATAGATAGCTCGCAATAAAAAACCCGAGAAGCTGTCGTCTCGGGTTTTCCGCTAGTCATCCTTGCGGAATTCGACCTTGCCGCATCCTTCCCAAGAGAAGATGATGCGTTCGAGGTTGATGATCTCAAGTTTTCCAGGTACGAAGACAGGATTTCGATATTCATTCTCAGCGACCTGCCCCTCGCCGATACCGGTCTTTATGTTCGCCCGGAAGGTGACTGCTCCGCCGGGAACATGAGGGTCGCCGGTAATTTTTACTGCGACTACCTCGTCGCCGAGCTGGGTGATCTTTACGACCTGGTCGTAGTGGCCGCGATAGTGACCTATCCATTCGCCGGAGAGGTCGAGGGTTCCTGAAAATATCGTAGTCTGTGCGTTCTCTGGCATACAGCACTCCATAGGTTCGATGAACTGGCTGTAGACCAGACTACACCGGGTGTCGATTTTTTGCCAATTCTTGAAAAAATGGTATCTTGTAGAGCGTTGGTCTCTCTGCGGCCCTATCGTCTAATGGTTAGGACAGGAGCTTCTCAAGCTCTAAATCGGGGTTCGATTCCCCGTAGGGTCACCCGACCAAAAACTACTATCCTCTGGTGAGGATAGTAGTTTTTGTGTCGAGGGCGTCTAGTAGGGGAATCGAAGCCTGTTTGAGATATTTTCGAGCACGACGGTGCGAAGAAAATATCCAAACACGGGTACTGATCCTGTAAGGATCGGTTCATTTATTCCCCGTAGGGTCATGCGTACAAAAAATAAAACCCCGCCCGGGCTCAGAGAGCGGGGGTGGGGTCGGCGAACTTTGCAGAGCGCCGTGGACGAATGATCGCGTTCGCGATCTTGAGGAGCTCGACGAGCACATCAGCTTTGAAGTGCGCGTGCCGCCAGGCGATGCCGACACTGAATTTCTGCCATGGTGAGCGCCAGAGCGCGAGCCAGATGATGCGAGGGATGTGGTACCACGTAGAGACGAAGGTAACGTCCGAAGCGTAAGGTAATCGCGACAGGAAGATGTCCATCTCGCCAGCGGTATTGGCGCCACGCCGTTCGACCGAGGTGGCGACCCGGGGCACTCCGTTCGTGATAAGGAACCGTTGCATGGCTTTGGCCATGCTGACGCCGTTCTTGCTCGCGGATGCCGTGAGGTGGATCATACTGACCCCGCCTGCACGGTAGATCTCGATCGCTTTTTTACAGCGGTCCTTCGTTTGTTCGTCGATACAACCAGTTTCCGTTTGTCCGTAACCGAGTACGAGGATATGCACGGGGCACCTCCTTTCTATAAACAAATTAACACAACAATGGCATTACGTCAAATACCGTCGGTCTGTGGATGAACGCCATCGTGTTTTGCGAAATCCTTTCTGATATACTATTTCCTCATATGAACAGAATAATTGCATACATTCTTGTCGGTATTATCGTCGTCGGGGGAGGGGTATGGTACGTTACTAGGGATGCAGGATCTTTGTCTCAAGATACAGATGAGACGCTCCAAGACCTGGATTTCTTTTCAGGGAACGGGCCAGAGGCGGAGACCGGGACCCAACGTCCTGCTCCGGAACCCTCTATCGCGGTGGGTGAGCCGGCGCCAGGCACTAGCACTAATCAAAATAACATCATGAACGCAACGCTTCATACGACGATGGGAGATATCACTATAGAGTTTTTTTCAGCCGATGCTCCTAATACGGTCAAGAATTTCGTAACGCTCGCTCAAGCAGGATTCTACGATAAGACGAAGTTCCATCGCGTAATAGAGAACTTCATGATCCAAGGGGGCGACCCGCTCTCAAAGGATGATGCGATGATGGCGCGCTGGGGGACCGGCGGGCCGGGATATGCATTCGAGGATGAGATACATGCGAACAACAAGAACAACGCAGGCACTATTGCGATGGCGAATTCGGGACCGAATACCAACGGGAGCCAGTTCTTCATTAACGCGAGGGATAACAACTACCTTGATCCGAAGCACACAGTTTTCGGTAGAGTAATAGCGGGGATGGATGTCGTTCAGAAGATAGAGACAACGCCAACAGGCGAGGCAGATCGCCCGATATCGCCAGTCATCATCGAACGGATAACGTTGAGCGAAAAGTAACAAAGAAAAAACCTGACCATGCGGTCAGGTTTTTCAATTGTAGTCGGGCCGAGTGCCGGGCTTTTTTGCTCCGAAGCGCCGTTTGTTCTTGCATGAAGGCGACTCTGTTCCAGTGATCGGATCACCGGTGGAGTATCGCTCAGGCTCGTCAGTATATGTTCGCGGACCGATGACACCGCAGGCGTACATCGCTGTCGCGGCGATGGCGATGGACATAAGTCCGAGGAGAGCGAGGGGGACAGAACTCATGTGTCCGCCGACAAATATTGTCGTCGAACCGCCGATAAAGGCCACGAGGGCGAACCACAGGAAGAACGTTCTCATATCTGGAGTAGAGAGTACACCGCACAGATTATTTTTCAAGGCAGAAGCAGTGTGATTTGCACGAACTGCTTTTATGTGGTATACTGGAGGTTGTATGAATGTTCTTCCTATGAGTCGGTGTATGGTCGTTTTTTGCAACTACCTTGATCGCGCGCAACAGGAGCACCCTTTGCCGTGGAGAGAGGAGAGGCATCCCGAACACGGCAGAGTGCTTGTCGCTACCGACGGAGCGATCGTCGTTCTCTGTCAGGAGGATACCCTGGTCGAGGCGATCATCGCCTACGTGAACGGGGAGACCTCTCTGTTCGGGCCCCGACAATCAGTGGCTTAGCGTGCCACTGCAGATACCAGAAACCCTCCGATCGAAAGACGGAGGGTTTTTCTTTACAGATATTTTTTGATGAGTTCCTGCAATTTGAGGATATGGGTCTCTTTGTCTTTCTCGAGTTTCCGCCAGAAATCTTGAAGTTCGTCTTTACCAGTAGCGTCCTTGATATATTCATCCCGAATGCGCCAGAGGCTCGTGTTCTCCTCTGTTAATTGCCGGCAGAGATTGTAGATATTGTTGTGGGTCATGGAACTTCTTTTATCTTGTAATTGCTTTCAGTATACTCCACGGACCATATAAAAACGAACGCCGGTGAGCGTTCGTTCGAGGAGCCTCAGTCTTGAAGCCATCATCGGAGGAAAGGCTTTGAAGAGGAGGGCTGTTGTGTGGCGCAGTGGCGTCCGATAGGGAGGAAGACTATTGGCAATTTGCGCTGGATAGCTCGAGGAGGTTTTGTGGAGTACGGACGCCCATCGGCGGCGGCCCTCATCTGCTCGAACCACCATGCGGCTCGCGTTGGTTTCATTCTGATAAAAATGCTACGCCGATACCAGGACGCTGTCAACATCACCCTATCGCGGGCTTTTTATGCAAATAGGGATTCGACGACCGCTTTGACATCGCCTCCGTCGGCTTTGCCTTTGAGATCCTTCATGACTGCGCCGGTGAGCTGGCCTATCTTGGCCTTGTCGGTCACACCGAGCTCTTGTTTCTTCTTTTCCGCAACAACGCGGATATCGTCGCGGCTCATCATCGTCGGGAGGTAAGTTTCGAGTATCTTTAGTTCAGACTGTTCGTTCGCGGTGAGGTCGTTGCGGCCAGCTTGTTCGAACTGGGCGATAGAATCCTTGCGTTGTTTGGTGAGGCGTTTGATGACCGCGAGAGCGTCCTCATCTTTCAGCTCCTTGTCGGCGCTTTTTTTGGCGACAAGTTCGTTCATGAACGCAGAGAGCATGTTGCGGATGACCGATACGCGAAGGGCGTCTTTGGCGACCATCGCTTCTTTGAGTTGACCTTGGATCGTTGCGTGAAGTGACATGGAATGAAGCATGTAAATGATAATCCTCTCTATCGTATCATATATGCCCAGGCGTCGGAGCCATTCTTTGCTACAATAGGACCCATGGAAAACGGAACGTTGATGACCGTGCTCACGATCGTCGGTATCGTCCTTGTGGGGAACGCCCTTTTGCTTTGGCTTTTTCTTCGGCGCCGCGACCAAGCGAAGCCGGAAGATTCGACCGGGCTCCAGCTCCTTCTTCAACAGGTCAATGAACTGTCCCGCGTTGTCGATCAGAAGATCGGCGAACAGAGCAAGATGATGCACGATTCTCTGAAAGACCAGTTCGGTGAATCGCAAAAATTGATCCGTGAGGTCACTCGCGAACTTACCGAGGTGAAGGAAACGGGGAAACAGGTCATCTCTTTTGCCGACCAGCTTCAGTCGCTCCAAGATATCCTTAAGAATCCGAAACAGCGCGGGGTCCTTGGCGAATACTATCTTGAGACCCTGCTCAAGAATGTTCTGCCGGCCGGAAGTTTTCAAATGCAGTACGCGTTCCCGGATGGCACCATCGTTGACGCGGCGGTCTTCGTCAAGGACAAAATTATCCCTGTCGATTCGAAGTTCAGTCTCGAGAATTACAACCGTCTGGCGGAAGAGAAGAGTCCCATTGAGCGAGAGCGTCTCGAAAAGGTTTTCACCAACGACCTGAAGAATCGTATCGTCGAGACGTCGAAGTATATCCAACCTGACAAAGGAACGACGGATTTTGCCTTCATGTTCATCCCGCATGAGGCGATCTATTACGATCTTTTGGTCAACAAGGTCGGTGCAGTGACGGAAGACACCGAAAGCCTCATCCAGCGCGCGGCGGGCAAGTACAAGGTCATCATCGTCTCGCCGACGTCATTTTTGGCATACCTCCAGACGGTCCTCCAGGGCCTGAAGGCGATGCAGATCGAGGAAAAGGCCAAGGATATCATCAAGCGCGTCGACGAACTCGGCAAGCACCTCAAGGGATATGAAGAGTTCCATGGCAAACTGGGTAACGCGCTCTCGACCGTCGTTAATCACTACAACGCCTCGGGTAAGGAGCTGAAGAAAATAGACAAGGACGTTTTGCGTATTACAGGCGAAACTCCAGGGATCGAGACTCCGCTTATCACAAAGCCTGATCTCGAGGATTGAGTCCTGTCCAGGTTTGGACAGACTCAGTGTGGCGCTCTGTTGGGTGGGGCAGGTTGCCTTTTTTTGGTAGTTATGTAGAATAGTAACCCTATGGAAACAAAGGAGTTTGCAGTCATCCAAACCGGCGGAAAGCAGTACAAAGTCTCGGTTGGCGACACGGTCACCATCGAGAAGCTTACCGGCACGCACAAGAAAGGCGACTCAATCACCTTCGATAAGGTGCTCTTGTGGGATAACGGCAAAGATACCTCGATCGGCACCCCGTATATCACTGGCGCGAAGGTCAAAGGAGAACTTCAAGAAGAGGGGCGAGGCAAGAAGATCCTTGTCGTTCGATACAAGCAGAAGAGCCGCTATCTGAAGCGCAACGGACATCGCCAGCCGTTCATGAAGGTCAAGATAACCTCACTTACATAATCAAAACCCCGCCTGATGGCGGGGTTTTTTCGTCTTTTTGACCAGGGTTAGGTTTGCGGCGTCTCGGGAGGATTCGTCGGGGCCGTTCCTTCGGGGAGGGTGTCGCCGGGGGACGTGATATTGAATGTTACGGTGACAAGCGTGATGGCGAGAGAAAGGAAGGGAATCGCTCCGGAGAAGCCTGGCACCACCGCGAAGAACATATCAACGAGCATACCGAGGCTTATAGCGTGAATGCCGACATGGTAGGCGTCTCTATATTTCAGGATGAGGCCTTTGCTTTTACCGATGAGCATGATGATGAAAGCGATAAGGAACAGGTAGATGAGGTTTGTGAAGTACGCCCCGAATATGAACAGGAATATGAGGATTAGCAGTATGAGCGGGATGAACGATGCCATGGTACGAAAATTCTCTATCCAATGAAGCACCTTTTCTTGGGTTATGGTGAGGTTCGGTATCCCGTTGAGCGGGGTGCGACTGATGGCGCCGTCTTCGTCGATGAGGATGACCGAGTCCTTCGATATCCAGATCGAGGCGTCATGCTTTTTCATGGTGTCTTCGAGGAATACCGCCTCGGTCTCTGGCGTGAGAACGGTCTTCGTGTCGATAACGATGAGATGTTTTGAGCCATCATACCCTCCGGGCCCGTCGATATAGCGAGGATCGGCGCCGTTGATGCTTACCGTGCCTCCGCGAAGGGTGAAGGTGAGGTCTTCAGGAAAATAATTTGCGATGCGGACAAGGTTGTCGTTCTTCAAGAAGCGAGTGAGAGGGGGGAGGACCGAAATGCCGAAGAATATCGTGCCGATGACGGTGAGCAGGATGGCGAGTTTTGCAAAGTAAGAGAGTGACGAGCGCAGAGGTGTCCCTGGCAGGCCCCGATAGAAGACCGGGTCGTAGATGCTGCTTTTAAGGGTGTCGATGAAGTTCATTGCCGAGGAGATCTATTGTGTACTGCGTGCTTAATTGTATCACCGTCGGAGTATTCGAGTTCGAGTCCTGTGGACAATCCTCGGCCGAGGACACTTATGGTGATCTTGTTCGCGTGGGCGATTGCCCGGACGGAACTCTCGATATATTCCTCGGTGTGGTCCCCCTCGGGTGTTGAGTTGAGAGAAAGGATCACCTCGCGAAGCCCTTTTTTTGCATCGTGCGTCATGCGTTGGACGAGCTCGCGTATCCGTATGCGCTTATGAGGTTCTTTTTCCAAGATGGGAACGGTGCCGCCCAGAACGAAATAGTATCCGCGGAAGGCGCCGCTCTTTTCGATGTGGTCGAGGTCGACGTCTTTCGCGACGACCATGAGTGTCGTCGGGTCGCGGTGTTCGCCTGCGCATGTCGGGCATACTCGGCGCTCCTTCGATTGGAAGAATCTGAAACAGCGCTCGCATGACCGGATATCATTGTGCAGGTGAAGGATGTGATGAGCAATGTCTTTTGCGTGGGCGGGAGGCAGGGAAAGCAGGTGGTAGACGAATCGCTTGGCCTGCCGCGGTCCGATACCCGGGAATCTGCCGAAATATTCCTCAAGCGCGCGTGTGGCATCCATGATCAGAATTCCTTAGCTTCGCGGTGGAAATCGCCGTACGAGGATTTTTCCATGCTCAAGAAGGTCGATTTATCAGCGTCGAAGTAGAGTTCGACCTTGCCGGTCGGACCATTGCGGTGTTTTTCGATGAGGATCTCGGCCTGTTCTTTGCGCCCGCCGCCCTCCTCATTCTGTTCGCGATGGATGAACATGACAACGTCGGCATCCTGTTCGATAGAACCGGAGTCGCGGAGGTCAGAAAGCCGCGGTCTGCCGCCGCGCTGTTCGACGGCGCGGGAGAGTTGGGAGAGAGCGAGTACCGGGACGTTGATCTCGCGAGCGAGATTCTTGAGCGAGCGGGATATCTCCGTGACCTGCTGATAGAAAGAGTCGTTGCCGGCGCGCATGCCGCCTGACGGAAGCATGAGTTGGAGGTAGTCGACGACGATGAGTCCGAGGTTTTTGTCGGACTTGAGGCGGCGGGCGACCGAACGCATTTTGATGATGTTGTTGCCCGGCTGGTCGTCGATGTAGATAGGCGCCTTCGACAGCTGATCCATCGAGTCGCGCAGTTTGTCGAACTCTTCATCGATCGAGAGCCTGCCGGTGCGCAACTTCCACGCATCGACGCGCGATTGGGCGGCGAGCATCCTGTCGACGAGCTGTTGGGAACTCATTTCGAGAGAGAAGATGCCGACGGGGATATTGTGAGAGACGGCGGCTTGGCGGGCGATGTCGAGAGCGAGAGAGGTCTTTCCCATACTTGGACGAGCGGCGAGGATGATAAGGTCGGACTTCTGAAGGCCGGAAAGTTTATTATCGAGGTCTTTGAACCCGGTCGGGACGCCGCGCATCTCGTCTTTGCTCTTGTGGAGCGCGTCCAATCTGTCCCACGCCTCGGTTAGCGCGTCTTTGAGCTCGACAAATTTATGCGTACCCGAATAGTTGGTTACGCGAAAAAGATGTTTTTCCGCGTCATCGAGGAGTTCCTCAAGATCGGTCGATTCTTCGTAACCCAATTCATTGATCTTCTCGGATGCCGAGATAAGACTGCGCATCATGTGTTTCTTGCGCACAATCTCGGCGTAGTGGCGGACGTTGGTCGAGGATGGAACAAGGCTCACAAGTTCGGTAAGGTAGGCATTTCCGCCGATCTGTTCGAGCTGGTTCTGTTCTTTGAGTTTGCTTGAGAGCGACAAAAGATCGATGGGGTTGCCCTTGGCAAAGAGTTCGGCCATTCCTTTCCAGATGATACGGTGCTTTTCGGCGTAGAAAGAGTCGGCACTGACGATATCGAGGATGTCATGCATGGACTCGGGCTGGAGCATGATGGAGCCCAAAAGAGCCTGCTCCGCCTCGATGTTTTGAGGAGGAACCTTGAATGTATTTTTTCCATTGCGTATTGTCACAGTAGGGGAATTTTACCACGTGCCAGCACGCGAGTCGCAATTGACTATTCGGTGATAAGCTGTGGGTTCTGTGGGGATTACTGAACGTCAAGGAATGAGCCGTCTTTCTCGTCCCGGACGAGATATCCAGCTTCTTCTATCTTTGTACGCAATGTGTCGGCTTTATCCCATTGTTTGTTCTGCCGTGCGACGGAGCGCTCTTTGATCAGGTCGTGGAGCGTTTGGGGCGCGCTCGCGAGCCTGTCTTTGATGCGGCGGCTTTCTTCGCTTAAAGCAAGACCCAAAATAGCGTCGCAGGCGATGATGGTCGCGCGTTTATCTGCTGCCGTGAGCGCCTCGTCTTTTATGATGTCCCAGATGTAGGCAAGCGCTTGCGGAGTGTTCATGTCGTCCGAGACAAGTCCAAGGAAGTGTTCTCTGTGCGGTGTCGAGACGGCGCCCCCCTCCGGTAATTTGGCGAGGGTGTGGGAGAGGTTGTGGCGCGCTTGCACGGCCGCCGCAAGCGCCTCCAAGCTGAAGGATATCGGCGAGCGGTAGTGGGTGGTAAGGAGCCAGTAGCGGTAGCCCAATGGCGGAACGCCGCTTTCCTTAAGCCCTTTGAGAGTTAGAAAGTTTCCCTTCGATTTTGACATTTTACCTTCGTTCACCGTGATGAATTCATTGTGAAGCCAGTAGTTGGCGAGAGGGCTTTCGTACGCGCACTCGGATTGGGCGATTTCGTTGTTGTGATGGATCGAGATGTGGTCAATGCCGCCGGTATGGATATCGAATGGCTGTCCCAGATATTTTCGCGCCATCGCCGAGCACTCGATGTGCCACCCCGGAAAACCTTTGCCCCAGGGGGTATCCCAACCGAGGGACGAATTGAATTTCCAGACAGCAAAGTCTCGCGGGTTCTTTTTTTCGGAATGTTCGCCGATGCGCGTTGCCCCGGCGGTTTCGTCACCCCCGCGATTCCCGAGTTTGCCGTACGCGGGGTATTTGTTCGTATCAAAATAGAGACCGTCGGATGTCGCGTACACGAACCCTTTTTTCTCGAGGAGAGAGATGATCTCGATATCCTCGGCGATATGGTCGCTCGCTTTCGGCATCGCATGCGGCGCTTTGATATTGAGATTCTTGAGGTCCTCGGCGAAGCGATCGGCGTAGAAATCGGCGACGTCGCGCATTGCATCGAGCGTCAAGGGTTTTCCTTCGCGCGCCAAAGCCTTCGTCATTTTGTCTTCACCCGTGTCGGCGTCGGTTGAGAGGTGACCCACATCGGTGATGTTGATCGCCTGCGTTACGGCGTAGCCGTTAGCTTCGAAGACCCTGCGCAGAGTGTCTGCAAAGATATACGAACGGAGGTTGCCGATGTGCGCGTAATCATAGACGGTCGGTCCGCAATGGTACATCGAAACGCGTCCGGCAGTGATCGGTTTGAAATCTTCTTTTGCGCCGGTAAGGGTGCTGTAGAGGCGGATATTCATGGATAGTACCGTATCACTTAAGCCGGACCGCGCGCAATACGCACAATGGCATTCGCATTCGTTAGAGCCAGTTCTTGTAACGAGAGAAGGCGAACATAGATGTGGCAATGGAGGCGAGAAGGACGACCATGATCCAGAAGTCGTTTTCCATGCCGATGATAGGGCGCGCTGATGTGTCGATCTGGAAGAGGGAGATGACGAGCGTCAGCGGCAGGGCGATGAAGGCGTTCACGGTGAGGACCTTCATGATCTCATTTTGTTTGGTCGACAGAAGGGCGTTGTTCGTTTCGCGCAGTTCGCGCATAAGCTCGATCTTGCTCTTGATGCCGTTGTGGACTTTAAAATGCTCCGAGAGCATGTTGCGCAACGGGTAGGCGAATTCCTCGCCGAAGAATTTACGGGCGGCGACATCGAAGGTCTTCAGGGTCTCGTGGTGAAGGTCGAGAGATTGTTTGAATCCAAGGAGCGTACGGCTGGTCTTCGAGAGAGCAAGTACCATTTCCCGTTCGCGCCCCTTAAAGACGTTGTCCTCGATCGTCTTGAGCGATGCGGTGATGAAGTCGAGTTCGTGAGCGAGCGCTTTATAGAGATGTTTGATCATGTAGTAGAACACGTGGCCAGCATGATCGCCGATATCGCTTTTTTCAAGGATCGAGTTGACCTCGAAGACCTTTGAGAATTCGTGCAAGGGGTCGATGGTGTCGTAATGGGTCGTGATGATGAATTTGTGTCCGAGAATGAAGTCGATTTCTTGGTTGCTCCCTTTGCTGTGGGAGTGTTTGAAGGCGGGGAAGTGGAGGATGAGGTAGATGAAGTCTCGGTACATCTCTACTTTCGGTTTTGGTGTCGGGGTCTGGAGTTCATGCGCGACCAAAGGGTTCAGGTGGAATTGTTCCGACAGCGCGCGAACTTCCGATTCGGTCGGTGATTCGAGATCGATCCAAACAACGTCCCTATATTGGTAGCGGTGTATCATATAAATACATTATACGTTGGGTACGAGGTAGTGCGCAGGGGGTCGGTGTGGGTATGCGGTCCGTCTGGCATACGTGTTCCTTGCGACAGCATGAGGCTTTTGAGATAATCATCGGTACATGAACAAGTCCGGCGTCGGCAAAGCTGTCCTTTCTGCGTTCGGTGTCCTCCTTTTGGGAGGCTCGTTTTTTGCTGGATACCATACGGGACTCAATGAGACATCGGAGATCGAGAAGGTGAGAGACCTCGAGTATTTGGAGACAGACAAGCCGGCCGGAGTTGATTTCAGCCCATTCTGGAAGGCATGGAATGTCATTAATGAGAAATACGTCGCTACGCGCGAAGGAACGACAACGACCCAGGATCGCGTATGGGGCTCTATCCAGGGACTCGCTGCCTCGTTGAATGACCCTTATACCAACTTCTTTCCGCCGGAGGAGAACGAAATATTCCAAAGCACCATCAACGGTACATTTGAGGGTATCGGTATGGAGATTGACGTCAAGGATAAAGTCCTTACCGTCGTTGCTCCGCTCAAGGGTACGCCGGCCTATCGCGCAGGGGTGAAGCCTGGAGACAAGATATTGCAGATCGACGGGGTATCGACCGCTGATTTCTCGACCGAAAAGGCGGTTCGGATGATACGCGGCAAGAAAGGCACGGCCGTCAAACTCCTCATCTCTCGGGATGGCAAGGAGCCGTTCGAGTTGAGTGTTGTGCGGGATACGATCAAGCTTCCGACGATCGATGTCGAGGGCCATGACGGTTCCGGTACGAAAGTCGAGGAGGACGATGATGGTAAACCGCTTGGCCTTCGTGAGGACGGCATCTTTGTCATCAGGCTCTACAATTTCTCGGCTGAATCTCCCGAAATGTTCCGTCAGGCGCTCCGAGAGTTCGTTCTTTCTGGTTCTCATAAACTGATTATTGATCTTCGGGGTAATCCGGGGGGGTATCTCGAGGCCGCCGTTGATATGGCGAGCTGGTTCTTGCCGCCGGGCAAGGTCATTGTCCGCGAGGACTTTGGCGATAAGAGCGATGTCGAGGACGATGAATTCAGGAGCCGCGGTTACGGGAACGATACATTCGGCATCTTCACGAACGAGCTCAAGCTGGTCATTCTTGTCGACGGGGGGTCCGCATCAGCATCGGAGATCCTTGCGGGCGCTCTCAAGGAAAATGGCGTAGCGACGCTTGTTGGCACCAAAACCTTCGGCAAGGGATCTGTTCAGGAGCTCGTCCCGATCACGGCAGATACATCACTCAAGGTCACAATCGCGCGCTGGCTGACGCCGAACGGGGTATCGATATCCGAGCACGGCATCGTGCCCGACGTGGAGGTGAAGATAACAGACGAGGATATCAAGAATAAGCGCGACCCGCAGATGGATAAGGCGGTCGAAATACTTCGCGCCGTCCAATAGTCCGCTCTTTGTGGGCCCGTCTGGACAACTCGCATTCTCTTAGATAGTATTAACGGCCGTTATCATAACGCTTAGAATACATGCAGGTCATTCTTCTACACGATGTCCCGAAGGTCGGTAAGAAATTCGAAACAAAGTCCGTTGCGGATGGTTTTGCGATGAACTCCCTTATCCCGAAAGGACTTGCCATTGTTGCCACAAAGAACTCCGCCGCTCGCGTCGAGGTTGAAAAGAACCGCCACGAGGCTGAACAGAAGGTCAGGATGGACCTTTTGCTGAAGAATTTTTCGTCCATCAACGGCGTGTCCGTTACTATTGCAGTCCCCGCTAACGATAAAGGCCACTTGTTCTCGGGTATCCATGCCGGAGAGATCGCCAAGGCCCTTCACGAATCGAAACGCCTTGATGTTCCGGAGGGGGCGATCATTCTGCCGAAGCCGATCAAGTCCGTTGGTACGCACGAGATAGAAATCCTGGTCGCGGATAAGAAAGGCGCTTTCACTCTCGTCGTCGAAGCTCTTCCTGCGCATAAGTAAAAAGAGTGTAGGGCTTCTGGGTAGGGAAGTTGTCTCTGTAACTGTCCCACATCACTATCAAAAAACCTCTGCTGGTGTAGAGGTTTTTTGTATCGTGTATCGTTACTTTACGCTGACGGTCTTCTTGACGGAAGTTTTGTCGTTGAAATCCTTCTTTCGTTTCTTGCCATAGTGGACGATGCCGGCTTTGAGGGCGAAGAGCGTGTGGTCTTTGCCGAGCCCGACATTTTTTCCGGGAAGGATGCGCGTGCCGCGCTGGCGCACGATGACAGAACCTATGCCGGCCTTCTCGCCTCCATAGAGTTTGATACCGAGATACTGCGGATTAACGTCGGTAAGGTTTTTCGCTGTTCCTCCTGCTTTTTTTGTTGCCATTGGGGGTTGGTATTCGCTCCATTCGCCCGTAGCCTGTCAGTTGTACGGCCGAATTTGCTATAATTTTTAACGTCCATGAGTATACGGGAAATATTGGAAAAAAGCAAATCTAGAGAGGTCTACGCCGCAGCCATCATTGTTCTTGTGGCCTTTGGGTCGTTTGGACTCGGACGCCTCTCTGAGCGTATGGAACGACCTCGCCAAGGTGTTTCGATAGAGCGCAGTTCCGCCAACTTCAACGAAGTGATGTCCGCAGATGTTTCAGGGGGTTCTGCAGGAAATGCTTCGGCGGGTGCACCCGGTGCCGTGGCGGAGGATGGAACGGTCGTGGCTTCTAAGAGCGGGACAAAGTATCATTATCCGTGGTGCGCCGGGGCGCGCCAGATATCGGTGGCAAACAAGATAACCTTCTCCTCGACGGAGGAGGCACGTGCTGCGGGGTATCTGCCGGCGTCGAATTGCAAAGGGTTGAAGTGATTATCCATAAAGCTGTAACCAATACGCGCATGATCGTCATAGATGTTGAGACGTCAGGGGTCGACCCGCATAAGAACTCGCTCTTATCCATCGGCGCGGTTGATCTAGGGGATCCAACGAGGCAGTTTTATGGAGAGTGTCGCGTGTGGGAGGGGGCTCATGTGGACCAGGAGGCCCTTCTCGTGAACGGTTTTTCGGAGGATGACGCTCGTGATGGGCGTAAGCAGAGGGACCGGGAACTGCTCGAGGCTTTTTTGGAATGGTCCTCGGGGTGCAAGGAAAAGACCCTTGCGGGTCACAATACCTCCTTTGACAGGGATTTTATGGAAGTTACGGCGGCGCGGTATCACATTGACTGGCGATTCGCCCATAGAACTCTCGATCTCCATTCAATAGCGTACTTTCATGCCTCTCGCAGGGGTATTCCAATCCCTTTGAAGCATGAACATTCGGACCTAAGTCTCGATAAGATACTTCAGTATGCCGGTCTGCCGCCCGAACCGAAGCCTCATAACGGACTTATGGGTGCGAAGCTCGAAGCGGAGCTTTTCAGCAGGTTCTTTAACGACACATCGATATTCCCAGAATGGAAGAGCTTTCCGGTGGCTTGGAAGAGCCATTTCGCCTGATTTTTAAGCCAGCTCAACAGGGCCGTTTTATCGACAAGAATCCAAAAAATCCTTGTAAAATAAGGGTTTTTTGATGTTTGACACGGAGGCAGTTTAGCGGTGTAGTATTGACTTTTCTGTTTGACGTGCTATTATGACACTTGAAACTCAGTGAACAGCTGAGTTTTTAATTTTGTCGGTTTTTCGTCGCTCATGCGGCGCAAAGACCGGTGAGTATACACGCATTATGATAGAGATAGTTACTAGCGCGCTCATGCTCATGTCTGTATTCTACGGAGGACAGTCTCCCGAAGCGAAGGCTTCCGAGACGGGACCTCTTAAGGAAAAGACTACCGAAGAGATCGTTCGTGAATACTTCTCGGATGTTCCGATGCTTGCAGAGGTCGCCCGATGTGAATCCACATTCCGGCATTTCGACAAGAACGGAAAGGTGATCCGAGGACTTCATAACGAATATGATGTCGGGGTCATGCAGATCAACGAGTTATATCACGCTGAAGACGCAAAAAAGTTCGGGTATGACATATACACACTAGAAGGGAACATGGCGTTTGCCCGGCGATTGTTCGAAAAGCAGGGTCTCGCTCCATGGAAGGCATCCTCGAAGTGTTGGCGAGAACATGCAACCGTCGCCACGAACGCATAATAGAGACTGATACATGAAAACCTCCCGCCATCAGCGGGAGGTTTTTGTATATCAAAAACCCCTAGAGCGCAGTGCTCTAGGGGTTCCGTCTGATCTGAATCAACGACGAGCGGTGTTTCGAACGAGTACTCCGTTGCGGGAGGCGAGGTGCTCGGGCTGGCCCGATTTCCGCGCCCGCGTGTGGCTCCACCAGAGATACTCATCGCCGAGCATGTCCGCGGCGGTGTTGATGCCGTCCGATTGGATTTGCCCGCTCGGAACGCCCAATTTGTCGAATTGGTGCCGGATGACCATGTAGAGGTTGATACGGCCCTGTTCGAGCGGGGTTTCGACGCATCCCCATCCGAGCCCGCGCAGTTTTTCCATCATGAACGCGTTCCGTTCCCCGAACTCGGGGTGGTCGAGCGGATGCGTGAAGTCATCGGCGCCGATGCCGCAGGTGACGAAGATACGCAGCTCCCGAACGTCCTTATTGGCCCTTTTGAAGGTTGCCACGATGGCTTCGGTAACGCTTTCGTACGGTCGGCCCGGTTCCCCGTGGTCCAGGTGATGTACGTCGATAAGGGAGTTCCTCCCGGCATGCGCGCAGATCATCATGCCGCATGGGCTCTGGGCGATGATGGTCGGACAGTCCGCGCTGGAGATCCACATGGCCTCTCCTGGCGGGACGATGACACCGTCTGCTTCGAACCCTGTCCAGATAGTGAGCGTCGGCCACTGGTCCGTGGACGGGTCGGTGGCGTTGGTGTCGACCGATCCGTCAATCGAGTATGCTTGAGCGAGCATCTCTGGGGTGCATAGTGCCGCATTGGCTCGCGTTGGACAGGGGAGAAGGATGTCTCTCACGCTGTTCCGCAGTTCTTCATCATAGCGGAGGGCCCGCCAGAGTTGGCACGCGATGTCGGGAGGACTCGCTGTGCGCTGTTGGGCGATCGCATAAACGCCGGTCATGTTCCAGTCTGTCTGACCTTTGTTGCGTCCGTAGAGCAGGATCTCTGCGTTTTGGAACGGGGTGAATCGTCGGGTCGGTGAAGTGTGGGTCGGTTCTGTTGCAGACATCATTCGGTTCCTTTCGTGTTTCGGTGTTGTTTCAGGATCATGACAAAGATCCTTTCTAGTGCCAAAATTAACACATATTTTTATTTTGTAAAGTGTTGGTCTCTGGGATATACTTAGGGCACCTATGGAACCCGTCCCGTCGACAGAAGAGGGAAATACTCCGCGCTTGCTCCAGTTGGCGCTCGAACTCGGATTCTCCATTTCGATACCGATCGCGGGCCTCGCGATACTTGGCCATCTTGCCGACGGATATTTTAAAACGACGCCGGTCCTGCTTTTGGCCGGGGTTTTTCTCTCGATGCCGCTCTCGGTCATCATAATTTACAGGAAAGTTCGCGACGTGATACGATAGCCGCGTATGATACATGTTTCCATAATCCCAGAGCATCTTTTTGATATCTTCGGGTTTCCCGTTACGAATACGATGCTTACCGCGTGGATCGTGACCGCGGTGATCTCTGTTGTTGCGATCGCCGTATCAGAGAGATTTTCAGATGTTCCCGGCAAGCTTCAGAACGCTATCGAGGCCGCTATTGAAGGACTGTTCGATTTCATGAGCTCATTTGCTGGCGACAAAGCGACAGCGAAGAAATTTTTTCCTTTAGCGGCGACCATATTCTTCTTTGTATTATCTGCGAACTGGATCGGTATCTTGCCCGGTGTCGGCAGTATCGGTTTTCATGAAGAGGTCGGCGGCCACGAGGCGTTCGTTCCGATATTCCGTTCGGTTTACTCCGATCTCAACATGACCCTCGCGCTTGCGCTCATCGTGATGACCACGGTGCATGTCGTCGGCATCGCCACGTTGGGAATGGGCAAACACTTCAGCAAATTTTTTAACGTCCATAGCTTTGGCGATGCGTTCGCCGGCATTCTTGAGTTCATCGGCGAGGGTGCGAAGATCATATCTTTCTCTTTCCGTCTCTTTGGTAATGTGTTCGCCGGAGAGGTGCTCCTCGTTATCATCGGCGCTTTAGTGCCCTACGTCGCACCTGTACCGTTCCTCGGTCTTGAACTCTTCGTGGGCCTTATTCAGGCCCTTATCTTCGCGGTACTTTCAATGCTTTTTGTGTCTGCTTCGACGCGAGCCCACGCCGTGGCTCATTAGTGAAACTTGCCTTTTGCGAATAGTGATCTCTGATGCGGTTCGCGAGTTTTTGGACCGTTCTTTTTTGTTACACTTGGTCTATGAATCCGCTCTATGGAACTGTCATAGCGGGCGTACTCGGATGCAGCATCGTTATCGGAGGTGTAGCTCTTCGGGCCGATGATCTTATTAATGAGGCGACGCGGGTATCCAATCAGGCAAATATTCACCAGTTAGCGACGGTGCTTGAACTATACGAGCTTGAACACGGAACGTACCCGAAGGTCTCTGGCGGGGAAGCTCTCATTGAGGAGCTTGTGTCCAAAGGGTATCTAAGGAGCCGACCTTTGGATCCGGATGATTTTTCGTACGAAATAATAGGTGCGGGTAACGATTACACTCTCTCTGTCACCGACATAAAGGTTCATGGAGAAGCGTGTCCCTCGGGTGCTGATGGTGAGTTACCGTGCTCGTCTGGCGATGTGCCGGAAGGGTACTTTGAGTGATGATTTTCGACGAAAGATTGACGTCACGAGAAGCGTCTGGTCAGGCGTTTTTTGTATTGAGCGCCACAGGGCTTTTTGCTAGAATTGCCGCATAATAAAGGTCACGAGGGTTAGGGCCTTGGTTTTTTATTCGTTAATCATAACGTGTCTATGGAAGGTATGAATTCTCTTGCGGCAGCTCTTTCGATCGGACTTGGAGCTATCGGTTCGGGTATCGGCATCGGTCTTCTTGCTGCGAAGGCTATGGAGGCGATCGGCCGGAACCCAGAAGCCGCTCCGAAGATACAAGGTGCGATGATCCTTGCGATCGCATTCACTGAAGCGATCGCGATCTACGCTCTCGTTGTCGCGCTTATCATTAAGTTCGCGTAGGAAAGAATAGGTTGCTGTTGCACCCAATGTCCGAACTCATTCACAGCTTGGGTATCGAGTGGAAGATTCTCATCGCACAGATAGCCAATTTTGCGATACTTTTTTACGTATTGAAACGTTTCGTCTTCGGGCCGATCATGAAGATATTGGAGAGGCGCGAGGCGCGGCTTGAGGCCGACCGAAGAAGTTCTCGGGAGCTGTCGGTGAAGCTCGACGAAGCAGCGCTCAAGGAGAAAGAGGTCCTTGATACAGCTCGAAAAGAATCGGAACGCATCATCAGCGAGGCGCATGCCGTTGCAACTCGTCTTAAGGGGGAGATTGAAGCAAATGCTTCGCGGGAGGCGGAGCGGATCATCGCATCAGGGCGCGCCGAGCTTGCGCATGATCGTACGAAGGCCGAAGCGGTGCTCAAAAAGGAGATAGGTTCTCTTATCGCGCTTTCTGTCGAGAAGGCGGTGGGGAGCGCCCTTGATCGGAAAGCTCATGAGAAACTTGTTGAGGAGGCGCGCGCTATCGTCATGTCTAACCAGCGATCCCTATGATTATCCATCCGAAACGATATGCGGAGGTCATTCAGTCGTATGCTAGTCGTACGGGTGGCATGTCACCTGACATTCTTCGGTCATTCGCACGTATTCTTTTTGAACGAGGGGATTCAGGCAAGCTTCGCGAGATCATGCGCCATGTCGAAGAGGCCGTTCTTCGAAAGGGCGGGGGAATTCGCATGGGTATCGTGACGGCGGATGCTTCGGTGCCGGTCGCGGGGGTGCCGAAGGAGAGCATCGTCGAAGATAGGATGCTCGGTGCCGGGATACGGGCGCGGATCGGCGATACCCTTGTTGATACGACGATCGCCCGCAAGATTAGCAATCTGAAACGCGTACTTTCATAAGACCATGGATACCACAAAGATCTTCAATGAATTAAAGCGCGAGATCGAGGGCCTAAAGAGTGGTCCGGAGGTCTCGCATGTCGGGACGGTCATCCGCGTATCTGATGCGGTTGCTATTGTCCGCGGCCTATCCGCGGTGAGATATTCCGAGATCGTCGAATTCGACATCCCGGGATCCAAGCACCCCGTATATGGTGTCGCGCAGAACCTCGAAGAGGATTCGATCGGCGTTATCATCTTGGGTGATGCGGGTCGCATCTCGCAAGGCCAGACGGTTAAGAGTACCGGGGAGATCCTCTCTATTCCGGTCGGCAAGGAGCTCGTCGGCCGTGTGGTCAATCCGCTCGGTGAGACGATCGACGGAGGCCCGGCTATCCCGGTGTCTTCGATGAAACGGTATCCATTGGAAAAGGTCGCTCCTGGCGTTATCACTCGCGAATCGGTGAAGACCCCGCTCCACACTGGTCTCAAGGCAATCGATGGCATGATCCCGATAGGCCGCGGCCAGCGTGAGCTTATCATCGGCGATCGGCAGACCGGAAAGACGGCGATTGTCATCGATACGATCATCAACCAGAAGAACGAGACCAAGAATCCAAGACCGATCTGTATTTATGTTGCCATAGGACAAAAGGAGTCGAAGGTCGCGCAGATCGTCGAAAAGCTTCGGAAGACTGGAGCTATGGAGTACACCATTGTCGTTGTTGCCGGTGCCGCGGCCGGGTCTGCGCTCCAGTATCTTGCGCCGTACGCGGGTTGTGCGATCGGCGAGTATTTTATGGACCAAGGCATGGATGCGCTCGTTGCGTATGATGATCTTACCAAGCACGCGTGGGCGTATCGCGAGATATCTCTCTTGTTGAGGCGGCCGCCGGGACGCGAAGCGTATCCGGGAGACATTTTCTACCTTCACTCGAAACTTCTGGAGCGTGCGGCAAAACTTGGAAAGCAGTTTGGCGGAGGTTCGCTTACAGCGCTTCCTCTTATCGAGACCCAGCAGAACGACATTTCGGCGTATATCCCGACGAACGTCATCTCGATTACTGATGGCCAGATCTATCTTGAGACCGAACTTTTCTATCAGGGTATCCGCCCCGCGATCAACGTCGGACTTTCGGTATCTCGCGTCGGTTCGTCGGCGCAGACCAAGGCTATGAAGAAGGTTGCAGGAACTCTGAGACTTGAACTTGCTCAGTTCCGCGAACTTGCGGCCTTCGCGCAGTTTGGACAGGACTTGGATGCAGAAACGAAGAAGAAGATAGATCGCGGTGAACGACTGACCGAGTTGCTGAAACAGCCGCAGTATTCGACCTTGCCGTTCGAGGAGGAAGTGATTTCGATCTTCTCGGCGGTGAACGGATTTCTCGATGTTTTTCCCGTGAGTTCAGTCCAGCGTTTCGAGCGGGAGTTATTGAAGTTCGTTCACGAGCGTCACTCAAAACTCATCGATACGATACGCACCTCCGGAGAGCTTTCCGATGAAACGACAAAGTCGCTTTCGTCTGCTATCAAGGATTTTGCCGATAACTATTTCAAAGCATAACAGGCCATGGCAATCGCTCGAGTCATAAAAAAAAGGATACGTTCGACCAAGAACATCAAACAGATCACCAAGGCGATGCAGGCGGTCGCGGCGGTGAAGATGCGTCGAAGCGAGGAGGTCGCGCTTGCGGCCCGGCCGTTCGCGTACGCTGCGCTCCAGATGTTGAAGAATGTCGCAGGTCACTCCGGTGAGCACGCTGCGCTGTCGCCGTTGCTTGCGGTCAGGGAGGCTCCTCAAAAGATCTGTTATGTCGTCATTACGTCGGACAAGGGTTTGGCGGGTTCCTTCAATGCTAACGTATTGCGCGCATCGGACGTTTTTTTGAAAAAGAACTCATCGTCCACCGTTGATATTGTTGCGGTGGGGAAGAAAGGGCGGGATTACTATGCTCGGCGCGGATCTACGATAATGAGAGAATTCCTGGGGATCGGCGATAGTGTTTCTGTCGAAGAGACGAAACCGATATCGTCCTTTATTCAGGATGTGTTCGTGTCGGGCGCCTACGATGAGGTCCATATCGTGTATACGAATTTCATTTCCGCACTGAAACAGGACGTCGTGTCGCGCAAAATCCTCCCGTTCACGGCAGAGACCCTTGAAGAGGTCGTTGCTGGCATTACGCCGTTGGTAGGGAAGTATTCAGACAAAGGAACAGAGGGTGCCGTGCACGCGGAGTATCTCTTCGAACCGTCGCCACAAGATGTTCTTCATGAACTTCTCTCGTCTCTTCTCGATATTGAGATATATCACGCTGTGCTCGAGGCCAACGCATCCGAACATTCATCGCGTATGGTCGCCATGAAGAATGCGTCGGAGAATGCGAGCGAGCTTATTGATTCGTTGACGATCCTCTACAATAAGAGCCGTCAGGCGCAGATCACGAAGGAATTAACAGAGATCACGGCGGGAACAGAAGCTCTCGCTGTGGCATCGTAGGCATATCAGTAATTTTTTATCATGATGAAGAACGGAAAAATCGCACAGATCATCGGGCCGGTCGTTGATGTCGATTTCGAGGGAGGCATGCCGGAGATATATGCCGCACTCGAGGTCTCTCGTCCTACGGGGGCCGATGGAAAGCAGGAGACCCTCACGCTCGAGGTCGCTCAACACGTCGGCAATGACCGCGTGCGCACGATCGCCATGGGTACGTCCGACGGCTTGCGCCGGGGTGACGAGGTCCGCTACGTCGGACCTTCGATATCCGTTCCTGTCGGCAAAGAGATACTCGGGCGCATGTTCGATGTGCTGGGCAATCCGATTGACGGTCTGGGGGATGCTAAAGCCAAAGAGCGCTGGCCGATACACCGCAAAGCTCCCGATTTTTCTGAACAATCGACCGAAGTGAAGATCTTCGAGACCGGCATCAAGGTCATCGATCTTATCGCACCGTTCATCAAAGGAGGAAAGATAGGTCTGTTCGGTGGTGCGGGGGTGGGGAAGACAGTTCTTCTGCAAGAGCTCATCCGCAACGTGGCAACGGTCCATAAGGGCTATTCTGTCTTCGCTGGCGTGGGCGAACGTACTCGCGAAGGAAACGATCTCTATAACGAAATGAAGGAATCCGGCGTGCTCCCGCAGACATCGCTGGTCTTCGGGCAGATGAACGAGGTGCCGGGGGCTCGCGCCCGCGTCGCCCTTTCCGGCCTCACGATGGCCGAATACTTCCGCGACACCGAAGGGAAGGATGTTCTCTTCTTCATCGACAACATCTTCCGCTTTACGCAGGCCGGTTCCGAGGTGTCGGCACTTCTCGGTCGCATGCCATCAGCCGCAGGATATCAGCCCACTCTGGCGTCTGAAATGGGAGAGCTCCAGGAGCGAATCACGTCGACCAAGAAAGGTTCCGTTACCTCCGTGCAGGCTGTCTATGTTCCAGCTGATGATATCACCGACCCGGCCCCGGCAACGACCTTCTCCCACCTTGATTCAACGATCGTTTTAGCGCGCTCGCTCGCCGAGCTTGGTATCTATCCGGCCGTTGACCCGTTGGATTCGAACTCAACGGCGCTTGATCCGAACATTGTCGGAGAGGAGCACTACAAGGTCGCTCGCGAGGTCCAGCGCGTTCTTCAGCGTTATAAGGACCTGCAGGACATCATCGCTATTCTCGGTATCGAGGAGCTTTCGGATGATGACAAGCTTTTGGTCTCTCGCGCCCGCAAAATCCAGAAATTCCTCTCCCAACCTTTCATGGTCGCGGAAGCATTCACCGGACGAAAGGGTAAGTTCGTAACGCGCAAAGATACTGTCGCCGGCTTCAAAGCGATCATCGATGGTTCGATGGATTCGGTGCCCGAGCAGAATTTCTACATGATCGGCACGATAGACGAAGCGAAGAAATAAGAGAGGGTGCAGAACTCAACATCATGAAAGTTTTTATCCATACTATCGATAAGACCCTCTACGAAGGCGTCGCCCCTATGGTCTCACTGCCCGCTACGGGAGGGGAGATAAGCGTTCTGGACAAGCACATTCCGTTAGTAACCTCCCTGGCGTCAGGAATGGTGAAGGTCCATGAGAACGAAACATCATCGAATGATTTTCCTGTGACGAAGGGGTTTGCTCAAGTGAACAGCGATCACGTGATCGTGCTGTTAAATTAAAAAATAAAAAAAACCGTTCCGCGCAACCCGCGTGGAACGGTCGATCAGGTCCAAAATCTCCCTTGCGGGTGATGTAAGTGCCGTGATCTGGGATCCCTCCGACCGTGTGGGTTTGGCTCGGTATCCCACTGGGCCGGGAGGAATGAGAGAAAGTATGCCCGAGAGCGGCTCTAGGGTCAAGGTGGCGGAGGCGTGTTCCCTACAGGGACAAAAATAGGGAAGTGTCTGGATATTGGGAATAAAAAAACCGTCGGGGAGTTGGGGGACTCACCCGACGGCGACCGGCGTTTTTACGTGTCCTTTCGGACTCGCCAAGGAGGTGCCGGTCTAAACTAACCGAAAGGAGCAGCAAACCAACCTAAAAAGGAGATTACCGGACCTGTGGATAACTGTCAAGGGGTTGGTAGGGGTGCGAGTATACTAACGTCGCACAATATACATTTTCCGACACTAATATTACAAAAAAGCCTTTTATATCAATACCTGCGCCGGCCGGTCTTGTTTGCTCGGTTCTCTTGGTGAAGAGTTCTTCCCCGGCGCGCTTCTTAATTCGGAGATATTTTATTTGTCCAAGTGTTCATGGTCTGCGGAGCTTCCCTCGGGTCTTGGGTCGCTTATTTTTTCTCCTTGGGTCTCGTAGAGACCCGCTCTGTCTGTGTCGCGGGTTTCCTCTGTACGAAGGACCCGGACCCCCCTTGCTTAGGGCTTCTTACAAGGTCCTTAATCAGGCTGTAGCCGGTTTAGAACCAGCTTTTAACCTTGGTGAACACGGGCACCGCTATTGTGTTCCAGAATGCCACTATTGATCCCCAGATATAGTTTGTCCAGAAATCTTTAAGCCAGCCCCAAATGAAAGATATTTTTTCTTGGAATGCTGGCGAGTCGATCAATCGTTTGATGTCGAAACCGTAATACGCAAGGATCGCCAGCGCGATTACGATAAGAATGATTATCTTTAGGAAACCATGATTCTTGCGCATGTCAATATTTACCCATGAATTAGTATATGTGTCAAGGGTTTGGAAGGTGGATAACTTAGCGAGGCAGATAATCCATGGGATCGAGGTATACGTTTCGTGCGGCGACGGGCATGACTGCTTCTTTGCAAAACTTCCCTTGCGTATATTTTTGGACCGATACACCCTGGGTAGCATATACGCTGAAGTGGAGATGCGGACCAGTCGCGTAGCCGGTCGATCCGCTGTATCCCAGTACCTGGCCCGTAGAGACCTCTTGTCCTGGCGTTACGCTTATGACCGAGAGGTGCGCATAAAGCGTCGAGAGGCCGTTGCCGTGGGTTATAAGGATCCACTTGCCATATGAATAGCACCCCGAAATGCTGTCAGTGTTCCCTGTCGCTTCGATCTTGCCGGAAAGGGCAGCTTTGATCGGCGTGCCGTTCGGTGCGCGGAAATCGATGCCGTTGTGCGTGCCGGACACGTAGAGCCGTTTTGCATCCGCGGTCGAGCCGAAGTGTTGTGTGATGACAGGGTTTGCAAGCGGCCAAGCAAGCACCGAATCTCCGGCATCAGGGAGTTTTGAACGATCAAGTTCGAATTTGAGCTGGGACTCGAATTCGAAGAGTTCGCGTTCGAATGCCTCTTTTCGTGCCGTCCGGTCAGCGAGGAGTTTTTTGAAGTTTTGTTCGGTGTTCTTTGTCTGTGCGAGCACACTGTTCGTTTCTTTTTTATTGTATTCGACCGTTTTTTTGCGGTCGGCCAGTTCTGCCCGAAGGGATGCCAGTTCTTTGCGAACCCGCTCTTCTTCGTTCTTGGTTTCCTCGAGTCCTGCTTTGACGACCGATAGTTCGGATATTCTGGAGTTTACCCGCGCTTTGAGCTGTGCGCGTCTGTCATTTTCCTGCCAGAAGAGCGACAGGCGGCTATACCCGAGGAGCGATTCAAGGAAGGATTGCGAGTCGGCTTTGCGCATCTCGCGAAGCATCTCGGCGAGCCCGTTCTCGTGCAGGTCGAGACGCGACTCTTTGTCGCCGATCTCAAGCGAGAGCCGTTCGATGGTGAGTTCTGCCGCCGATATCTTGTTCTCCGTCACGCTAAGTTCTGCTGCTAGCTTTTTCTCGGTCGTTGTCAGGCTTTTAATCGTGCCTTGGAGCGTCTCGGCTTGCTTTGAAGTCGTTTTGATTTGTTCCTGGTAGGCGCTGATTTCTTTTGTGAGGGCCTCGATGGCTTTATTACGCTCATCGATCTTTGACTTCAGTTCATCTACTTTTGACTGTGCGGATACGGCAAGCGGAATAAGCGCAAACAGCAGGAGTGTGAAAAGCGCCGATGTTCGTATCGTCATGAAAGGGTTGTAAGGGCGCGATCGATGCGCGCCAGTGTTTCTTTCTTACCGAGGATCTCGGCAAGGAGGAATGGGTCGGGGGATTTATCTTTACCTGACAGGGAGAAGCGCAGGGGCCATAAGATGCTCCCTCTTCCCTTTTCTGTCGCAAAATCCCACAGGGCGTTCTTTATCGTTTCGTGCGTGAACGATCCTTCGGCGATGTTGGCTATGCGCTCTCGTGTTGCGGCGAGATTTGCCTTCGTTGTTGCTGTATCGGGATCATCCTTCCATTTCAGACGTTCCTGCGCGCAGGACGGTGCATTCACGAAATATTCGAGCTCTCCGTTCCGGACCATGTCCTCTATCTCTTGAAGACGGTGGATACGCTCTCGTATGACAGGGGCGAGTTTACTCGCCATTTCTTCGGAGAGTTTAGGTTCGGCATCTTTCAGCCATCGGGAGAAATCGCTGTTCGGGCGAAGTCTCAAGTACTCCTTGTTAATCCAGTCGAGTTTTTCTGTGTTAAATATCGCGCCGCCTTTCTGGACCTTATCGATGCCGAACGCCTCGATGAGTTCAGAGAGCGAGAATATTTCTTTTTCTGTTCCCGGGTTCCATCCGAGAAGCGCGAGGTAGTTCACGAGCGCCTCCGGAAGGTACCCAAGTTTCTTGTATTCGAGGACCGACACCGCTCCGTGGCGCTTTGAGAGCTTTGACCGGTCGGGAGCGAGGATGAGCGGGATATGGGCATAGTGCGGGTGCGGCGCACCGATCGCTTCTTGGATGAGCATTTGTCGGGGCGTGTTCGATATATGGTCTTCGCCTCGGATGACGTGCGTTACGCCCATCTCGAAATCGTCGATGACGACCGCAAGATGGTAAAGAGGCTCCTCAAGGCTTTTAGCGATGATGAAGTCTTTGAGGTCGGTCGTGTCGAATTCGATCGTGCCGCGAATGAGGTCTTCGAAGACGATCTTTTTGTTCGGGTTCTTGAAACGGATGACCTCCGAGCGTTTTCCTTCGGCGGACTCTTCTTTGGATACGTACGCTGCGCCGGATTCTACTAATCTTTTGAGGTGTTCTTTGTATAGTTCTGTCCGTTCGCTCTGCCTCACGGCATCGCCGTCAAAGCTCAAGCCGAGCCATGCGAGGCTTTCTTTGATATCGTTCTCGAACTCGCGTTTCGAACGTGCCGTGTCGGTGTCCTCAAAACGAAGAAGGAGCGTTCCCCCATGGTGTTTTGCAAAAAGGAAATTGAAGAGGGCTGTTCGGGCGCCTCCGATATGTAAGAAGCCCGTTGGTGACGGAGGAAAACGAACCACAATCTTTTTCTGGTCTTTCATGGGGTCATTATATCAAGTATTCGCTTGGTTTTTGAGGTCGAAATATATTGACATATTATTTTTTGTAGGTTATACAAGTAGGTAGATATGGACCTCAATGGATTGGCAACGATTCTCCTAGCGCTTGCGATCTTGTGGTGTTTGATGATGCTCAAACGCACGTCCTCGGTCGGTACGCGGGAGGTGGCCCTCTTCTGTCTCTTTGTGGCGCTGGTCGGGGGTATCAAGTGGCGGGCCGAAAATCCTACCGTTCGTCTCCCAAGTTCGCTCCTTCCCTATCGTATCGATCAGTGAAGACACTTCCGTGCGTGCACGGAAGTTTTTTGTATTACATACAACATCGGATCAATCGTGCCGAAGTGCGATATCGAGGATGGCCCGCGCAATCTTGTCCGCGGCATCTATGCGGGCGAAAGCACGCGCCGATTCGGCCATTTTCTCTTTTCTTCCTGGCGTATCGAGTATGCGATCCAGCTCTGACAGAAGGATGTGGGCGCTCAAGTTCGCTTCCTCGATGACCGTGCAAGCGCCGGCTCGATTGTATGCGAACGCATTCTTTCGCTGGTGGTCGCCGTTCGATTCGCTGATCGGGATAAGGATGCTCGGGATCCCCCATGCCGCGATCTCTGATATGGCGGACGCTCCGGCGCGGGAAACGATGATGGTCGCTGCGCCGGCGGCAGTGCGGATAGACAGGTCGTCGAGATAATCGATAGGCTTGTATCGTTTTTTGAATTCACTCTTGTCCAAGATGACGCTTGAGGTTTGGGCGACGTAATCGAAGTTGGCTTTGCCTGTCTGGTGGATGATCTGGTATTTCTTGATGAGTTCCGGCAATGCGGTGATGATAGCTTCGTTGATCATCTGTGCCCCTTGGGACCCGCCCAAGACAACGATGGTAGGCACATCCGGAGAAAGATCGAAGTGTTCATGGGCACCGGTCTTTACTGGCGTGAGGATCTCTTTGCGTATTGGCGTGCCGGTGAGGGCGATGTCTTTGTTCTTGAAAAAAGCCGACGCTTCAGGGAACGTTATGGCGATCTTTTCGGCAAATGTGGCAGCCCAGGTATTCGCTCGTCCCGGGACGGTGTCCGATTCGTGAATGATGACCGGGATTCGCAAGACACGTGCAGCGAATACCGCAGGAAAACTCGCATATCCCCCCTTCGAGAACACGACATCGGGATACATCTCGAAGAGCACTGCTATGGCTTTGATGCAACCGATAATTGTCTTCGGTATGTCCGAGAGATTCGATGCCGATGAGTATATCCTGCGTTTTCCCGCTGGCGCCTGTTTGAATCGGATGCCGTTATCAAAGAGCATTCGTTCGTTGAAGGGGTCGTCGGACATGAAATACACCTCCGGCTCGAGGAGTTTTTGGGTCTTTACGATATCGAAGATGCTCTGTGCGACAGCGATGATCGGATAGAAATGGCCACCGCTGCCTCCGCCGGTAAGAAGGATTTTCATATGTGCGATACAGGTCTAATGGAACGATTATACCACAGCCTTTTTAGGCCGACTGGCGCTGATAACGAGAGACGTTGAGGACGATGCCGCACGCCGCAAGGGTGAAGAAGAGGGCCGTACCTCCGTGGCTGACGAATAGAAGGGGTGTTCCGGCAAGCGGAATGATACCGGTCATGGCCGCGATGTTCACGAACGATTCGCTTACGATGAGCGTGATAAGGCCCACGGTGACGAATCGGCCGAAGGAATCAGGGACCGACCGAGCGATCGAGAGCCCGAAGAGTCCGAAGGTGGCAAAGGCGGCTAGGATGACGATGCTGCCGACGAATCCGAACTCCTCTGCCGCGACAGCAAATATGGAGTCTGTTGTCGGTTCGGGCAGAAAGCCGAATTTTTGGATGCTTTGGCCGAACCCCCGCCCGAAGAACCCGCCCGAACCGATGGCGATGAGCGATTGTTCGATCTGATAACCCGAGCCAAGCGAATCCGCAGCTTGCGGGTTAAGGAATGTTTGGAAGCGTTCTTTGAGATACGGGCGCGTTTGGACCAAGATGCCGACGATGATCATCCCGATGATGACGAGGATGCCCAGGTGTTTCCATCGAGCTCCGGCGACGATATACATCGCGAGACAGGCGAAGACGATAAAGGCGAAGGTGTCCGTGTCAGGTTGGGACAAGAGTACGGCTCCAGCGACAGCAAGTATCGCTCCGATCGGCAAGAACCCTCCAGAGAATGTGTGGACATGTTCCCGGGCGTTCGAGAGGAGTGCGGCTGCGAAAATGATGCTCCCTAGCTTAAGGAATTCTGATGGTTGGAACGAGAGTGGTCCTATCTCTATCCATCGCCGCGCTCCCCCGACCGAGATGCCGAGATCGGGTATGAAAACAAGAAGTGTTCCGAAGACCGATGCGAGGAATATCCAGGGCGAATATTTCTTCAGATGGTGGAGTTTGATCGTGCTTGCGACGGTGAGCGCTATCAATCCCCCGACGACCCCCAGGAGGAATTGGTTCGCGAGGACCGCGAAGAATCCCCCATCGTCCGTGGTCGAGAGAACCTTGAACGAGGCCGATGTGAATATGAAAAATCCTCCCAGGGTCAGGATGAGGACGAGGGCAAGGAATCGTTTATCGATACTGCGTGTGCGCATGTTAGCGTCCGATGAATGCGAGTATCATGCCGAGGAGCGCTACGATGACGGAGATGACCCAGTAGCGCATCGTGATCTTGTACGGCGGCCAGCCTTTGGCCTCAAAGTGGTGGTGGAGCGGCGCAACGACGAATATCTTCTTGCCGCCTCTGAATTTCTTAGAAAGAAGTTGAAGGATGACCGAGAGAGTGGTAACGACGAGCGGCAGCGCGATGATCGGCAGTGCGATGACACCGTGCCCTTCACCGAGGGAGTCGGTCATGAACGCAACGACAGCCAGGGTCACCGTGAGGGCCATCGAGCCGGTCTCTGACATGTAGAAACGCGCGGGGGGTATGTTGAACCACAGGAACGCAAGTATCGCTCCCACGAGCGTAGCGCAGAATGCCGCGAGATTTATCTGTCCTTGGTTGAACGCGATGATGCTGTATGCACTAAAGATGATCGCAAAGATGCCCCCCGCAAGGCCGTCGAGGCCGTCGATGATGCCGCCCGAATAAACAGCGACCGTGACAATAACGAAGAGCGGTATGACGAGCGCGCCGATGGGCACATCACCGGCGAAAGGAATGCCTATCGTACGGACGTCGAGTTTTGTATAGAACCACAGTCCGCACAGGAGGGATACGAGAGCGACGATGAGGATACGATGCTTGAGAGATAGTCCGCCGGCGATATGCGTTCCATTGCCGCGGATGTCCATCAGGTCGTCGATGAGTCCGATGAATGCGCCGACAAGGAGCGTCGCGAGCGGTATCCAGGTCTGGTTGCGCGAAAGGAAATCAAGTTTCTCGAGGAACTCTATCGGGAGCATCTTGGCGCCGAGCCAGATCGCCGTGACGGTGATGAATGTCGAGAGCCATATCACGGTCCCTCCCAATTTCGGTGTTCCCACCTCCTTGTGCTCGTGGAGTTTGTTGAATATCGGCGTGGCAGAACCATCCGGGGCCACCTTCCCCGCCTTTTTCTTCCAAAGCTCTTTGGCATATAGATAGCGGGATATAGGAAAGGTGAGGCCTATCCCCAGGAAGAAGGAAATAGCCGCAGGAATGAAGACTTTGACGATGTTATCGATGACAGGCACAGTCGTATTATACCCAGAAAAACTAAGGCTTTGAAAGGTAGGAGCGCGTTGTGCTCGCGAGGGCTTTGATGTCCTCGAATCGTCCAGTGAAGTTCGAGCCTAGGACGACGATGGCGATCGGTCGAGGTCTTTGTTCCTCCCCTGCGTCAATGATGACGGCAAGGTTGCCCCCGGCAAGGTCGGTATACCCGGTCTTCGATGCTTTGAGGTTCGGTATCTGTTTTGTAAAAGGGTTTGTATTGCTTGCGGAATATTCGACGAGGTTTTTTGAGCGAAACACTGCTTTGTCGAGGATGGTCTTTTCGAGAAGCGACCATTGATGTTCCTGCATGTACGCGAGGAGTTTTGCGGCATCGCGAGCCGAACCTGTTGCGCCGGGAGATGTCGTGCTGATATCGAGGCCTGTTTCGTTGGAGAAGGTCACGCTTCGTAGGCCGAGGCGCTCTGCCCTATCATTCATTTTGTCGACGAATGCGCGCCGGCTCCGTTCCGATGACGTTCCTGTGCCTATGTGCCATGCACCGATGGTTTCCCCGATCGCTCGGGCGGCATCGTTCGATGACGCGACAAGCATGAAGTCTGTGAGTTCACGCAGGTCCCACGTTTCGTTCGCGACGAGGCCGGACTCCCCCTCCTCCTTGAGCATATGCGGCGTGATGGTAACGAGGCTGTACGAAGGAGCGAACTCGACCGCAACGAGGGCGGTCATGAGTTTTGTGATCGAGGCGAGCGGAAGTATCGCATCCGCATCTTTTTCATAGAGCGCCTGTTCAGCGTTGATATCGTAGACGATAGCCGCGCGAGCCTGGGTAGAGACTTCCGGGAATGGTCGGATTTCGGTATCCGAGGGCGAAGGAGTTTCGGATGTCGGCATCGTGTCGGCGGTACGGCGCTCGGCATTCTTGTACACAAAAATTCCGGCAAGGAGTACCGGAATGATGACAAGCCCGATAAGCAGTATTCGTGATCTCCCGTGTTCGTCCATAGCACTTATGGAGTGTGATGTGTTTCTGGTAGCGGTTCCGGCGCAGGGGCGGTCGGTATTTCCGGCGCCGTTGGTGCTGTTTCTGGTTCTGGTGATTCTGTTTTTTCTGCCTCGCGTCTCCACGTGTCTATCTCTTCTTGTACCTTTGCGAATTCAGGCAGGTCGCCAGCCTTCGATATTCCAAGGTTGGAAAGGAGCTCGAAGGTTGGCGTGTAGAGGAATACCCTTTCATCCTTCGGATCGGAGACCTTTTCGATGAGTCCGCGGATAAGAAGGTTGCGGAGGATGAATGTCGAATTGACCCCGCGAATGAAGTCTATCTCTGACCGGCGGATGGGTCCTTTGTAGAGGATGATAGCGAGCGTTTCGACGGCAGCCTTCGAGAGCTCTTTGTTGAGTTCTTCTTTTGCAAGCGCTTCGATGAGAGCGCTCGCGTCCGGCGCTGTGCCCAAGGTAACCTCGTCGCCGTTGCGTTGGAGAACGACACCTCGTCCGACGATGGTTGTCTGAAGCGTTACGAGGGCCTGTTCGATGTCCTCCGGAGGGCGCTTAAGGCTTTCCCCAAGGCGCTGTATGGTCATCGGTTCCCCTTTCCAGAACAGCAGGGCCTCGATCTGTTTATCCAAATCCATATTCGGATAGTATACCTAAAAAGTAGGGCCTAAAACAGTCTTTTGGTGATATTGACATTATTATTTTTCAATGTAGTTTATGTTCAGTGATAAACCGACTCTCGAATTGCTTCGAGATACAAGACAGAAGGTTCGTTCTATGGAAATCAAAACGGGAGAGAGGGATAAAGATGGCGGGCGCGAAGTGCTCCACATGGGCTCGATCGACGAGGCGGCCTGTTCTCGTATCTTGAGGAAGATACGAGATAATCCCGGTAAGGAAGTTACTCTGGTACTTTCCTCAGCGGGAGGACTCGCCTTCGCCGCGATGGCGTTTTATGACCTTGTTCGATACGTTCTCAGGCCGAAGAAGTTCACGGTCATCGGTTCTGCACGGATCTACTCCGCCGCGGTTCCGGTCTTCATGGCGGGAACCCGACGAGTGCTTACCAAGCACTCAAGCATACTGTTTCATCAGTCGAAGATTCCAGTTCCGCGTGATGTCGGATCGGTGAACCTGAGCGAACTGCAGGAGGTCTTTGCGGATATGGACAGTTACTACAAGTTCCTTGGTGAGATCGTCGAATGTGAGACCGAGGGCAAGCTTGTGTCAGCACAGGTCATGCGGATGAAAAAGGCGGGTCGTTTTCTCTCCCCCGGCCAGGCGCTTGCGTTTGGTATCGCACATGAGGTGCGCGGCTGATAGCGCGCCGCACTCCCCTCCCGCTTCGGCAGGAGGGGTTTTATTTTTTTATGATCAGTTGGTGTACGAAGGTACGCCGACTTGTTCGGTCTCTATCTCGATATCGCCGTGTCGCTCGTGCTGGGCGACGTTGACGATGCCTTGTTTGACGAGTTCGAGCATGGCGAGAAAGCCTACAATGATGTTCACCTTCTCTTCCTTCCCTATCCCAGCGAAATCTTTGAAGCTCATCTTGATGGAAGATCTGACGCGCGTGGTCAATCGCTCGATCATGTCTTCGAGGCTGATGACCTTCTTGACGATAGTTCTTGGCAGGAGCTGCTTTTTGGGCAAGGCGTGTATCGCGTTACGGATGCCCTGAACGATTGCCGCAAGCGAGAGTGCTGGTCCTGGCGAGAAGACGGGGGTCGGTTCGACGAACGAGCGCGGAAAGATGATGTTCTTTCCGAATCCTTGAGCGATGTTCTGCGAGAGTTCCTTCATGCGTTTGTATATCTTGAGGCGCATCTCAAGTTCTTCGACGCTCGTTTCCTCTTCGGAAGAAAGTTCAAGCGAAGGCAAAAGTGATTTTGATTTGATGAGGAGGAGGGTCGAAGCGATGAGGATAAAGTTGGCTGAATCGCCCAGGGGATATGATTCGAAGCGCTTTACATACGCGATGTAGTCGTCGGTGACCTGCGCGAGTGATATCTCGTTGATGAGGAGTTTGCGTTTTTCGATCAAGCTCAAGAGAAGGTCGAGGGGACCTTGGAAGGTGTCGGTTTTTATCTCAAATGACGCTGTCATGGCTTAAGGATATCAAGTAACGATGAGGATTTAAAGTAAAAAACCAGCGACTCGTCCGTAGACTGTCGCTGGAGCAGTCAACCTTCTTCGGGTAGGCCGGATGCTTTGGGGTGGATTTGCCGGAAGCATGCTTCGCAGTGCTGACCGGCACCCTGGACATAGTAGAGGCGTTCATTCACCGGGCGGTTGATGGGGATGCCGGTGTCCTTGTGACAGATGATGCAGGGGTCGTTCGGATAGTCGTAGGCGGTCTCCGCTTCGCTTGCGGGAACGGATTCTTCAGGCATATAGGGTCCTCCGGGGTTCGTTGTTTCCGGCTGAACTATACCCTACCAGGGCTATTTATCAAGGTTCTTTTTAAGGACGGCAATCCCAAGTTCTGCGAGTTGTTCGGGGTTGATATCGCTCGGGGCATGCATCATAAGGTCTCTTCCCTCGCCTGTTTTGGCGAACGCAATCGTCTCGCGGATGTTCGGTTCATTTTCGAGTATCATCATCAGGCGATCGAAGCCCCAAGCAATGCCGCCGTGCGGAGGTGTGCCGGAACCGAGAGCTTTCAGCATGTGGCCAAAATTCTTTTCGATGCGTTCGTCTTCATAACCCATGATTTCGAAGACTTTCTTTAGAGCGGCAGGATTGTGGTTGCGTATCGAACCCCCGCCGACCTCGTAGCCGTTCAGTGTGATGTCGTATTGGGTCGTGAGAATACTGCCGACGGTCTCTTTATTCATAAGGGCGTCACGGTGTTCTGGAACAGGCGCAGAGAAGGGGTTGTGGCTGAAGGTCCAGCCGTCCTTGTCGTCCTTTTCAAAGAACGGAAAATCGACGACCCAGAGGAAAGCGAGGAGGTTCGGGTCATTTTTGTCATTGCGAATATCGGGTTTGTCGCTCTTGTACTTTTCCATCGCTTCTTTGTAGGTTATGCGCGGGAACGGTACCTCTTGGATCTTTTTTTCCGGGTAGAGCGCGGTGACAAGGTTGATCAAAAGTTTCTCGTTGAGCGCCATAACGTCTTCACGCTCAACGAAACTCATCTCGAGGTCGAGTTGAGTGAATTCAGGCTGCCGGTCGCCGCGAGTATCTTCGTCGCGCATACAGCGCGCGATCTGAAAGTATCGTTCGAAGCCGGAAGCCATGAGGAGTTGTTTGTATTGTTGAGGTGATTGCGGGAGCGCATAGAATTTTCCCTTATCGATGCGCGACGGCACGATGTAGTCGCGAGAGCCCTCCGGCGTCGAGGCGGAAAGCAGAGGGGTCTCGATCTCAACGAAGTTTTGCTTTGAAAGTTCCTCGCGGATGAATTGCGTGACTTTGTGGCGGTTGCGGATGTTCTTTTGGAGACGCGCACGGCGCAGGTCGATATAGCGATGCTCAAGACGGACCTCCTCACCTATTTCTTTGCCGTCGGAGTGAATATCGAACGGCGGCGTTGTTGCCTCGTTCAGTACCGTTATTGCGAGTATTTCGATCTCTATCGTACCGTTGGCCTCATCCTTATTTACCATTTTGTCCGGGCGCTTATTCACATTACCAGTGACCTCGATGACCCATTCGGAGCGCAACGTGCTCGCGGTGGTATGAGCTTCTTTATGGTTCGGCAGTGCGACCATTTGAACCTTGCTTGAGGCGTCACGCAGGTCGATGAAGATGAGTTTTCCGTGGTCGCGGCGGATATCTACCCAGCCCGCGATAGTAACTTGTGTACCCACGTAATCTTTCAGGTCCTTGATATATACCCGGTTTTTCATAGGGAAAATAGTAGCAAAAAAAGGCTTTAAAGTATATTTGGACCCTAAAATAGTCGGCGATAACGGATAAAACTCCTCTGTTGCCATCGCTTTTTTGGGAGTATCAAGAAGACACGCTCACTCGTCTGGCAATAAAAAACCGCTGTCGTTCAGACAGCGGCTGTTTCGGTATTCGACGGAACGTTGGGTTCTCCAGGTTCACCCGGAGAAGTTTGGGGATAGAGTTGCTCCTCTATCTTCCGGCGTTCGGCATTCTTTCTGGCGCGGTATTCTTGCGATACCTGTGAAAGCACGCGATAGAAGATCTTGAGGTTGTCCATGCCAGGGTTGATGACAAGGCCGATGATATCGAAGCCTACTTCTCCGCGCGCCTGTTTCTTGGTGAACGCGTTCAATCCGAAGTCAGATCCTTTGACCTGGAGATTGATGATGCCGGCGTCGGTAGTTTCGAAGACGATGTCGATCCCCTGTCTTTCCTCCTGGTCGGTTGCATGCCGCACCGCTTTGATCCACGGGATCGGTTTGTCCAGCGGAAAGCTGGTCGTGAATGCTTCGATAACTCGCCGCTCGTCGTTCTTGGAGATTTGCGTACCGACACAATCGATGAGGTGTCTGACGAGGTACGCTCCTCGTCTCTTGTTCCGAACTCGTCCCATAAAGAGCCTTCCTTTCTACTCCTTGGGATAGTACACGTTTTTGAGGGAGTGTCAAATCACCCCTTACTCATGCAAGCCGATCTGCAGCTCGTAGAGCCGGCGGTATTCGCCGTTGGGTATCGTGAGAAGTTCGGCGTGCTTTCCTTTTTCGACGATTTTCCCTTCTTTGAAGACGAGTATCATGTCGGCCTTGCGTACGGTTGAAAGACGGTGAGCGATGACGAAGGTGGTCTTCCCTTTCATCAATTTTTCAAAGGACTCGGTAATTATCTTTTCGGATCCGGCATCGAGGGCGGAGGTCGGTTCATCAAGGACAAGTATCTTTGGGTTGCGCAGTATCGCTCGGGCGATGGCGATGCGCTGTTTTTGTCCGACGGAGAGCTTCACGCCGCGCTCTCCCACAGTTTGTTGCCATTTCTCGGGGAATTTCTCGATGAAGTCGTAGGCGTGTGCGCTTCGAGCCGCCTCTTGCGCCTCCTCTTCGGTCGCGTTAAAACTGCCGTAGCGGATGTTGTGGAGGATGGTGTCATTGAAGAGCACGACTTCCTGCGGAACGATGCCTATCTGGCTTCGCAGGGCGACAAGGTCGATCTTTTCGATCGGAGTACCATCGATGAGCACGGTCCCTTCGTTGGCGAAGTGGTACCCCGAGATGAGCTCGACGAGCGTTGATTTTCCAACGCCGGATTCCCCTACCAGAGCGACGACCTGTCCGGCCTTCACCTCAAGGTTGATGTTCTGGAGGACCGGTTTCTTCTCATCATATTGGAAGGAGACGTTCTTGAGCGTGAGGTTTCCTTTGAGCACGAAATCTTTGGATGAGCCGTCTGGGTGGTAGTTCTCTGGTTTCTCGCCGAGGACAGCCTCTGCCTCTTCGAGCTGAATGACGCCGTTCTGGATCGTCTGCCAGTTGCGCCCGACGACGACGAAGGGACCGAACATCATCGTGGCGTATGCATTGAACGCGAGAAGATCACCGACGGTCATATCACCCCGCGCGATGAAGATGACCGAAGCCACAAAGATGATGAGTTGGGTGCCGAGGATGATAATGCGCTGGGCAAGGGTCAGGTTGCTCCAGATTTTGTTCATCTTGCCCCACAGGTTGAGCACGGGACCTTTCAGGAGCGACGACATACGATTTGCTTCGTATTCTTCTGCTGTTGCTTGCTTGATCGCGTGGGCGTTGCCGATGAGGTCGAAGCTGTCACCGAAGGCGCGCCAGAGGTGCGTTTGATATTCGCGCTGTATCTCTGCGATGGGCGTGACGGAGCGGAAGAGTATTACGGCGTAAATGACGATGCCCGCGATGAGGGCTACGGCAAGTATCGGCTGGATGTAGAACCCGATGACGAGCGCGATGAGTATCGAAAGGAATTGAGGCGCAAGGTCGATGATGATGCGGCCAACTATCGTCTCAAGGGAGAATGCCGCTCGGTTTATCTTCTCGCCGATTTCCCCTATCTTCTTGGTCTTGTGGAAGGCCATAGGCAGGGTGAGGAGGTGCGCGGTGCCCTTCCCCCAGTAGTCCACCCAGACCGCATTGGAGAAGTTCTCGCTCTTGATGTTGATTTGCCAGTCGACCAGATAGGTGATGATCTGGATGAAGGCCCAAACTGATAGAAGCGCGACGTAGAATGGCAGAGTATATCCGATGATGGTGACGTCTTCCGGTGCAATGATCGAGTCAAAGAAGCGTCCGGCGATGTACGGGACGAGGCCGTTGCCGAAAGCCGAGACGATGCCCAGAAGCGAGAGTGCCACCGTTTCCTTCTTGTATTTTTTGAGGTATAGAAGAAGGACTTTGAAGCTCTGCCTCAGTTCTTTCTTGGTCACTTTTGTTTTTGGTTCGTTCTCTGTTTCCATGGTTTTCCAGTGTAGCATATGTGTCATTCTTGTCTGCGAAACGGAGGAGTGGAGAGGTTTCCCGGCCTGCATATTAGGCGACATCATTGACCGCGGTGTCCTTCTTTGGTACACCTAAAGCAGTGTAAACCTCAACCAGAACGGAGACATCCATTATGATCCGTGAGTTCTATGCAGTGACATCAACATCGCTCTATCGCGTGGTAGATAGTGATCCCGAAGACCGCGGGCGACCCACGGCGACCAAGATATCCTGTCGGTCGGATAGCCGTATCCCTGTCGGGGGCAAGATCGGTGGAGGCGAACTGCTCTCTATCGGGAAACAGCTCATCCCCTTCATTCCCGAAGGCGGCGGCACCACTTCCTATGAGCGCAGGATCGAGTTGGTCAATGTGCGCTACTGGGTGATGAACAGCTCGTTCATTGTCGGGCTTTTCTTGGACGAAAAGGTTGCTCAAGGGTGCTTTGCCTCAAAAGGCCTCGAGCGTGCCGATCCGCGGTGGAGAAAGGAAACCGAAGAGGTTCTTGCCTCCATCCCCGATGACCATCCGACCCTTGTCGTCTGTCGCGACCAGCACCTCGGCCTTGTCTTCGCTAAAGCGTAACTGTTCGGTGCAAAAAACAGTCCTCTCAGGACTGTTTTTTATGGGTTCAGGGACCGCGCATATCATTTTTAAATAGAAAGGGCTATAGTCTCTTTATTTTTTGTCTGAAGCTTTTGTATAGGGCGATTTGGCCTAGTGTCCGGGCGAGATTGTGCGCTTTGCGGGACCCATATCGTTTTGGGTCGAAGTTGAAGTATGAGTCGTCCACATAATCGTTCAGGAAGCGTGCAGCGAGTCCTAGTATCACGAGTCCAGTCGCGCGCGGGATAAGTCGTCTCTCTTGCGCTGATAGGTATCCTTTCGAATTATCCCTGTACCCTTTCAGGAAGGCGCGGTATCGGCGCATATCGAATGAGTTGTACGGGTTGTCCTCTTCTTTTCCGCATAACGACCGCAGGGCATCGCCGAGGTCGTAGAGAGGAGAGAGATATTGGACGGTGTCGAGGTCTATCATTGCGACCGCTCTACCCTCGTTGTCGAAGACGAAGTTCGATATCTTTGGGTCGGTGTGGATGAGGCGGTGCGGGAGGTTTTTTGGTAAAAAAAGTTCTTGGAAATGGTCGAGAATAAAGGAGGCTGACTGGCGGATCCGCATATCCGCATCGAGAGAAAGCTTCTTTTCGTGTGAACGTAGGCGGTCGAGAACTTCGTCGTACCGAAACATCGGGTGAGGTCTTTGTATTGGTTCCTTGAAATCTCTGAAGGTCAGGTGGAAGAGGCCGAGTTGCTTGCCCGCTTCCTCGGCCATCTTCACGGTTTGTACTCTTTTATATACATGGCCGGGTACGGCGGTCATGAGGCGCCATGCCCGCACCCCATCCTTCACGAGCATCTCTCCGCGTTTTGAGAGAATGATGCGCTGGGCAGGCAGATTCTTGCTGGCCAGATGCATTGTGGCCAGAAGATAATGTTGCGTCGGTTCCTTTCGTGATATTAGAGGATGGAGCTTCTGGAGAACGTAGACGCCGGTGCTCGATCGGGCGATGTACGTTTCATTGAAGAGACCCGTAGTGACCGGATAGAACTCCCGTATCGTTCCGATATGCCACTTTCCTATCGCTTCTCTCGGCTTCATGTACTTAGGATAACTAGTTTTGGCGGGGAAAATTTTCAAGTTACTTTGGGAGATTAGAAGAGAAGAATTGACAATGATAATGTTGGAGCGCATACTTTTTATAGATCTGCAAGCTTTTGCTTAGTCAGTTCTCAAAAAAAACGGTAACAGAGAGAAAGGTAAAAAATGAATGTTCTATCAGTTATCTCCGACCTCCGTGTGTGGGGTTGATTCTGGGCATTTGCCTAGGTTTCGCGCGATTGATGATGAGGATTACTCTGGGGTCGTCCGAAAAACAATCGAAGTTATCGGAAGGCGCTCCGATTATTACATTGGAAGAGCCCTCTTTGCTCTTAAGCAGTATTACGCTGTTGCATTGCTTGACCCAGCTAACGCGCACGCCGTTCCGGTAAGAGTTGATCCGTGGTGGCATAGTCATATTTTACACACGGAACAGTACCATCGTTTTTGTCAGCGTGTTGTTGGTGAGTATATGCATCACAGCCCGCTCGATTCAACGAATGTTTCTCAGGTGGAAAATGTGAGGACCCTCTCAGCTTATACCCATGAGATTGTCCAAAAACTCTTTAACACGGTAGACGCTGGGTTTTGGACCGGGGACCTGTCCGATGGGGCAATGATTTGTTATCACAAGGGAAATCAAGACATCTATATTGATGTTCAGCCGCTCAGGCTTTTCCCTCCCAATGTCCGTGGCGCGACCCCAGCCTTTGGAGAATTGGCGGCAATTTAATCATGGGGGGAGGCAAACCCTCCCCTTTTAATTTTCGCAAATGAAATTTAAAATTTTTAAATTTAAAGATGGTAAAAAGGGGCAGTGGAAGGAGTGGTGTAACGTTCTCAATGCTCGTAAGGAGGAAGTCGTGGCAACTTTACTAGAGGAAAAAGTTACACACGAGCTTGGTGTATGTATTGGTGACTATTTTTTGTACGGTATGGAGGGCGAATGTCTGCCAGCGAGCGATTGTGAGTTGAATCGAGAGCATAAAAGAAATTTTCGAGAGTGTCTTGGGCCCGCTGAAACAATGCCGCCCGGGGAAGGTCAGATTTGGTTTAATTTTCAAATCTAACTAGCTCACTTGGTCGTCTAGTCACGCGGTATTTCAACTTTTTTGTGTGATTCCTGTATAAACCCTAATTTTTTCTTTACATCCAAGACTTTATCTGTAGCGATACCCCCAGCCCTTTTCGCGCCCTTCTCAAGAATTTCAAAAACTTTTTCGATATTTTTCTCTAGTGATTCACGGCAATCACGCAGAGGTCTGATGAAGGTCGAGATGTCGGCAATAAGGGCCTCCTTGAGGTCCTTATACTTCCCTTTTTTCTCGGTATAGAGTTTCTCGAGTTCAGCTTCCGAACGGAAGAGTTTGTGGATTGCGTAGACGTTCGTCGGGGTCTCGCCGGATGAGTCGGTGACTATCGCCATGACGAGTTTCTTGATCTCCTCATCGGTCGCGAAGAGCGGAATGGTGTTCTTGTAGCTCTTGGACATCTTTTGACCATCTATTCCCGGTACCACAGCGACATTCCCGAGGATGAGAGGTTCGGGGAGCTTGAATGTCGGTTCTGTGGAACCTGAGTCTGTCGAGGGGAAGATGCGGTTGAATTTCTCGGCGGTGTCACGAGCAATCTCGATATGCTGTTTCTGGTCCTGTCCCACCGGCACGACATCCGCGTCATAGAGCAAGATATCTGCCGCCATGAGCATCGGGTAGTTGAAAACGCCGACGCTTATCTCTTTGTTTTTTGCTTCAGCGTCTTTGAAGGCGTGCGCGCGTTGTAGATATGGCATCGTGGTGATGCAGTCAAATATCCATGCGAGCTCGCTGTGAGCCGGGACATCGCTTTGTTTGAAAATCGTCACTTTTTCTGGATCGAGCCCGATAGCCAAGTAATCGAGAGCGACCCCAAGTATCATCTCGCGCATCTCTTCCCTGTTCTGGACGGTGGTGAGAGCGTGCAGGTCGGCAATCATCACATAGGTGTCGTATGCATCTTGCAGTTCGACAAGTTGGCGCATCGCACCGAAATAATTGCCAATATGAGGCCGGCCCGTGGGTTTGACCCCGGAAAGCATGACCTTCTTCTGATCGGTATTCTTTTTTTCGCCTTTTGATGGCATGGCGGAATAATATCAAAAAAAGCCCTTGATTTAAAGCCTGAATTCACAATATCCCCCAGAGCAGATTAGTTGACAAAGTATTTTAATTGGTGTACTATTAGCGGTAGATACCTGACACACTCAACCAACCACGAGGTGTTCCTTATGACGACGAAAGACTACATCTACCTGGGGCTCCTGCTCCTCACCGCACTTCTCTTCTACTCCAACGGCTTCTACGATGGCGTCCGCCGAGCCAGAAGCATATATTATGGCAAGCTGATCGATCGGCTTGAGAAAGAGACGGAAGAAGATGATGAGCCCCTCGCCCCTCCTCCGCGTCAGAGATTGCGCCGCTATGGAGAATCGCATGAATCTCCGTACAGCAATAACTGAAAACACCGGCCCGGTCACACGGGCTGGTTTTTCGTTTTTGAACAGACGGTGGCAACAAGGATTTTGCTATTCGTCATTCCAAAATAAAAAAACACCCCGACTACCAGCCGAGGCGTTGTTTATTGGGCGGAGGAGTCACCCCCTTCTCTGTGTGTGCACGTGGGTCATTCTCGTCACGAAGGACTTTTCTGCAGGCGGGACATCGGCGCAGGTGCATCTCTGGCGGGTCTATGACCCCTGCGGTGTTTACGTTGCAGTCATTGCACCGTAGTGTGACGGTCCGGACATTAGAGGCGATGGCGTACCGTTTGAGAATGTCTTCCTCTAGGCTGAAACCAACGTAGATGATCTCTCCCATATTTCCCTTCGTTTCGTTTGGTCAAAAGAACAAAAAACCAGCTTTTCAAAAGCTGGTCTGTAGGAGAAAAAGGTGTTCACGCACAAATCAGCTTTCCAAAAGGAAGTTCTGTGCGCCCCACCAATTGTTACGATACGTTGTCATGTTCGGGTATTCTAGTATTACACACACCGGCCAGTCAAATTTTACGCTTTGAACTTGGGAAGCTCGATGATGAAGGTCGAACCCTTGCCGTCTCCTTCTGATTCCGCCCATATCTTGCCGTTCTGTGCTTCGACAAGCTGGCGTGCGAGATAGAGGCCGAGGCCGGTGCCGAGGATGTTTGCCTTTGTGGCGTCTTCTGCGCGTGAGAATTTCTGGAAGAGTTTGCCCATTGTCTCTGGTTTGATGCCGATACCGGTATCTTTGACCGTGATGCGTGATTTCCCATCCTCGACTTTGGTCGAGATGGTGATACTTCCCTGTGGCGTGTACTTGCTTGAGTTGTCGATAACGTTAGCAAGGACCTGTTGAAGTTTGCCCCTGTCTCCTTTTATGGGGAGAGGTTCGTTTGCGAGTTCGATGTTGAGGGAGAGTTTCTTCTTTTCGATGTTCGGCTTGAGATCGTTCACGGTGCTCTGAACAAGCTCGTTGAGGTCGAAGTCGGTGTAGTCATATTTCATTGAGTTCTGTTCGATGCGGGATATGTCGAGGAAGTCCTGGACCGTGTGGGCCAGTTCTCCGCTCGAGCTCGCGATGATCTCAACGGTCTCCCGGACCGTCGGTGTCACCTCGCCAAAATCACCCTCGAGGATTTCCGATGCGTACCCGCGTATGGCTGCAATGGGCGCGCGTATTTGGTGTGTCGCGAGAGAGAGGAATTCTTTCAAGCGTTCATTTGCCTTGTCCAATTCCTTGGCCAATATCTCGATTTTTTCTCTCTGCTCGACTTCTTTGTAGACGTTGCGTATCAGGAACACTCCAAGGATGACGGTAAAGACGAGTAGTACGGCGCTAATGATCTGCTCATTTTGGTTTTCAGAAAGGATGGTTCGGAACAAAAGGATTATCCAGATGCTTGCCGTGAGGAGTTGTGTCGATATGATCTTTATATTAAAGAGATTGTATCGAAGCATCGCATAAGCGATGATGACCGGATAGAAGGAGAAAAATACGATCGGGTATGGAGGGAAGTTGACATTGAAGGTCAAAAAGAACACGCTCCCCCCGCCAATAAAACCTACAATCGAGGAGTAGAGCACGAAGCGTAAACGTAGGGCCTCCGCCTTGTCGCTAGACCAAATTTTTCTTATGAGAACATAGAATGAGAGTAGTACGACTCCAAAGAAATATAATGCGAAATATATATACAAAGGTCCCGCATCAGGCGCAAAGTTAAAAATAAATTTCGGTATGACATTTTTGACAAAGAGTGGTGTGGAGTTGATCAGGAGAAAAAAAACGATCAGCAGGCCAAGTATGTCAAAGGCCTTTTTAAATCGGTCGAAGGTCTTTGTCAGTGCCGTAATAAAGAAGAAGTAGATCGTTGGTATGAATATCGCAGCAGCGTGAAGTATCCAGTTGCTCACAGACGCCGTCCCTTTCTCAGAGGTCGAGATCATCAAAAAATAACCGAAACTCCAAATAGCGGTACAGATGTTCAGACTGAGCCAGGCGACGTTCTCGAGTTTCTTTCTATCAGAGATGTAGACAACAAGGCCCGCCAAAAGGGCGATGATCCCTCCGAGAAAAAGAGAAAGATTGTAGTAGTCGAAGAAGATCGACATGCTAAGTATTATATAGCTTTAGATATTTGTTTCCGAGTGTTGTCATCTCGGGTTTTTGGATAAGTAGATTCCCCAGGTCTGTAAGGGAGGGGTAGCAGATATTACTACCATGGTGTGGTTCGATGTGAATATCGCCAGAATACGCGAGGTCTTTTTCTAGAGCCATGTCGAATGCAGTCAGTTTTCCTCCTAGTGCGTAGATCGCAGATTGAGGAGAGGAACATGAGACATTTGGTTTGTCGAAACCGTGGATGTGCCAGCCGGGCGGTACGTTTTCGGGGTGGAAATATCCGTGCCAGTGGCTTATTGCGTAACCATTTTTTTCTATGTGTGAGGAGAAGGGGTCGTTTGGATCAAGGTGTCTTTTGATGGAAGCTATGAGGGCGTTTCCTACCGCATGAGCCAATATCACCTTTGTATCAAAAGATGGTTTGTATTCTTTTGTGAGGACTAAGCCGTGTGGGGTTTGTAGATACATCTTCCCGCTACAGAGGCCCAATTTAACCAGGTCCTTTTTCGGGTCCATGTTCGTTTTGTCGCATCCGGATCTCTGGCCAAGTACCCATATGTCAGGTATCCGCACAACGAAGTCCTCCCCTTTTACTCGTATCGTAATGTAGAGTTCTTTGTTATGAAAGAACCAGTCTGTATCGTCTTTGATGGAGTCTTGAAATTGCACACGCGCTTTTTCTAGGGGGATCAGTTCAGAGAGTTTTGACGGCATTTGGCGTGCTAAAAAACCGTAACTCATACCATTTCTCTCATCCAGATGTATTTTCCCTACCCATCGGTAGAAATTGTTTCTGAACGGAAGGTCGTCAATCATTTTGCCGGGTGGAAAAAGGTCGGTCTTGCTAAAGATCTTTCCACTTTGGACAAGGTCTGTGACGAAAGGAGCGTGGTCTTTGTCGCCAGGGTCGAAGTGATCTTTTTTTACAATAAAGTCAGAGAATACGTGTGGGCGTATCGGGGCAACGATCTTCGGTATAAGACCTTGCAGTATGGCTTTCTCGAAATCTTCTCCGTAACCATATGTCGGGTGTGATGCGTTGAAATTGTAAAGGATCCATTTTGTTTTTGTAACCCCCACCACGATATTTGTCATGTGGTAAGCGAACAAGGACATCGCAGTCTCGAAATGGTCATGGAAAGTCGTTTCATCGTGTATATCTTTCGGAAGATCTATGACCGTAATGACCGAACTTTTTGTGAAGCTCGAGGTATGGTCCATGGGAAGATTCCATGTTTTGTTCTTTCCCAGGGCAACAACAGAGATGCCATTTTTTATTTTTTTTATCCGAAATAGATTGATGATTGCTCCGAATGGTACATAATGATTTTTACTACCGAGAGCGTGCAGGATGTTGTTGGCGGCTATGCGGAATATTCTTCTTAATATTTTGAGAAGAGGTGTTTTTTCTAAAGACTCTTCATATGGAGCTATGTTTACCTTTAGTTTTTTGAATTGTTGGACGAGCTTCTCGTGAAAAAATATGACTTCAGGGCTCAAGTCTTCTTTTTTATATGGAAAAAAGGTTATGTTGAGTTTGTCAGCCATGTCTGCTGCAGACACCTGGATCTTTTCTTCGATGCCGAGTATTTTTTGTTGAGCTTCTAAGCTGATCATGACGGTGAAATATACTTAAATTGTATCATTTTAGAGGCTTTTTGAGTCAAAAGTCGTGGTATTGATTAAGAACACAGCTCTCTAGTAATTTATCATTTTATGTTGTACTATTTTGCTAGACAGGCTCTCTCTGGACGGGAGGGCTTTTTTCAAACAAAGGACATTGACAACAACATATGACAAGTTATGAAGATACATGCTAATGACACATACAGGGTCACGCTTATGGCGCTTGCCCTTTCGGTCGCACTTGAGGTGCGCGGAGCCTTTGTGGTTCCTGAGAACATGGTTCGGATACCCGCGGGGGTGTTCGTTATGGGTACGCCGCAGGTTTATTGGGGTATTCACACCTTCGAGAGACCTCAAACGACGGTTACGCTCACACTCACCTTCTACATGAGTCGACACGAGGTGACGCAAAATGAGTTCCTCTCGCTTATGGGAACCAATCCGAGCCGGTTCCAGACATCGAGTCGGGGGAATTGCCCTGTCGAATACGTACATTGGAACGAGGTTGTTGCCTACTGTGAACGTCTCACTCTCCGAGAAAAAGAAGCTGGTCGCCTGCCCGAAGGGTGGGTTTATCGTCTTCCGACCGAGGCAGAGTGGGAGTACGCTTGCAGGGCCGGGACGACTACAGCGTTTCACTACGGAGACGGACTTTATTCCGGGATGGCAGCATTCGATGGTAGGCTTGGGTATAACGTCCTCACTGGTCCAACGAATGATACGAACGGAATACGGGCCACTCAACCAGTAGCTGTTGGAAGTTACACGCCCAACGCATGGGGCCTCTACGACATGCATGGTAATGTTGCTGAAATTTGTTTGGATTTCTGGACGAACTATCTATCAGGTGGTTCGGTCTTTGATCCCCAAACGACTGTCGGCACATATCGCATCGCTCGCGGAGGCTCGTGGCAGAATACAGGTATTGCCTGCAAGTCCTCTTCGCGGACAACGCAGTTCATGGCAAGGCACAACGCAATCGGCTTCCGAGTCGTGCTGGCTCCTATCAATACAGCTTGGCGTAGAGCTATCGAAGCTCGTCGCCCCGCACCGACCTATACGGCGGCTCCGGAGAAACTTCCTGGAAAGGACAGTCTCATCGTGGTTACGCATGGGTGGAATCCTAATACCAATTGGGTTATCGCAATGACGAATGATATTACTCGATATCTTTCGGAAAGTGGTAAGGATAATTGGCAGGTTCATGCCCATATGTGGGTTGAGAAAGCAAGAATCTCTGCTGCACGATTGGGATTTGAAACTGTTCTATATCGTGCGAGAGGTGAGGGTAATAGTCTCGGAATTAGTTTAGGTTCAAGTGTTTGGGACCATGTTCACTTTATCGGACATAGTGCCGGAGCAGCTCTAATTCAAGCAGCGGCAACCGGAGCTAAAAAGGTGTCCTCAACAATATCAATCCATACGACCTTCCTTGATCCCTATGTTGGTTTTACCTTCGGTGGCACAGAAAAGTATGGTGAAGACTCAGATTGGTCTGATCATTACTTTACAACGGATGAAGAGACCTCTGATGGTTATTTATCCAGAACAGATTCGCTCCTAAAGTCTACCTACAATGTTGATGTGGCTCGTCTTGATCAGAGTCGTGAACGTGTTGGAGTGTTTATGTCAGCCCTTATAACAAGTTCACCTAACCAGGTGTGTTATGTGCCGAAGACATCCCATGCGTGGCCATATATGTTCTATGCTGGGACCATACCACCTTCTACACTTACTGGGTCCGAAGGTTTCGGATTTCCTTTGAGTAAGGAGGGTGGAAATTGGGATTATGCGACAAATACCTATCCAGTTGGTATCAATTCGCTGAAGACCTTAGGTGCAGAATCAGAACCTTATTGTGTTCCGGTTCGAGAGCGGACAGTATTCACTTCTCCTCGTCTCCAGCTTCAACAACTGAAGACGATGGAAAGTGACCGCGGAAGGATCGATGTCCAGGACTACCGTGTTATGTTAAGTACCGCCAATGGTGGATTCTCCCCTGCGGGTGATGAACAAGCCAGCCCGATTAAGTATGCTTGGGTTATGTTTGAAACATTACTCACAAACAGAATCAATCGAGTTTCATTCGAGGTTGATTTTGGAAGTAGTGCAGGTTTATCTAACTTACTCACCGTACTCTGTGATACGAATGAGGTGGTTAGTATTGATGGAAGACTGGCTAGTCCGGGCTTTCAGCGATATGGTTTTGAAATTGCAGATACAAGATCGGTCAGTACGGCTTGTCTCTTAGGATTCAGACTCGACTCGTTCGACAGTACAGATTCCAGTGTCGTCATAACGAATATCAGTTTCGGTTTCGTGGGTGTCATGGAACCGTTCACTATCGCTCACACAGGGACCCAGTTCGAAGATCGTGATGTCTTTGAACTTCAAGGACCCAATGACTACAACTATGTTGCGGAGGTTTCAACAAATCTTTTTGATTGGAGACCTTTCGCGATTCTTGTTAACACGAATGGGACGGTTCGGTTCACTGATCCACATTCGCCTGCCGGCTCTACGCGATTTTATCGCATATCCGCGCAGTAGTTCTACGAAAAGAACAAGAGCTCACTTCCGTGAGCTCTTTTATTTAAATCTGTGAAGTCGGAGGCAGTGACTTCTTTTTGAACTTCCCAACAATGAGGCCAATGAGGGAGCCGAGGAGGAACCAGAGGATTAGGGGACCGACAAGAAAAATTATATTAAGGGTTTGGTTTGAGAATTTTTGAGTGATTGGAATCAATGGTAAAAGTGGAAGTGAGGGTACTGAAAAGATAAAACAACCGACTGAGTGTGCGTCTCCCGCGCATTGTATTCTCTCGCTTATTAGGAAAAAACCACAAGCAAATAGCGAGACTAATCCTCCCCTTACCCAATACGGCAATCGTTTCCACATAGTGACTAAATTGTACACCTGTTGCTATTTATCGCTATCTGTCTTATCCACATCTTAGGTTTTATGAAATCTCCCCGATCATCGCATATCCGCGCAGTAGTTCTATGAAAAGAACAAGAGCTTACTTCCGTGAGCTCTTTTATTTTAAATCTGCGAAGTCGGAGGCAGTGACTTCTTTTTGAACTTCCCCACAATGAGGCCAATGAGAGAGCCGAGGAGGAACCAGAGGATTATTCCAACGATTTCAGCAAAAAAGGGAAAATCAATAGATGACAAGATTCCTGTATCAAAAAATGTTCCTACAATAAAAAATGGACTTAGGTAATATAGAGGCAAGCAAGACAAACTTTGTTCGGGCTGAGTCCAGGTGCAGGCATAAAGTAAGAGGATAAGTGTAAATGTTAGACCCGCCCCGATCACCCCTCCCCTTACCCAATATGGCAAGTTTTTCCAAAACATAATACCTAGATACTACCACCGATGAACTGTGTTTGCTTGCAACTTTATCCACAAAGGCTTCAAATGCAGCCTTTCTTCTTTGTTTTTTAAATCTGCGAAGTCGGAGGCAGTGACTTCTTTTTGAACTTCCCCACAATGAGGCCAATGAGAGAGCCGAGGAGGAACCATGTGAAAAAAACAAGAAAGATTGCAAAGTTCTCTGAAATTGGCATAGTTTCTTCAATAATTGTGGGAAATGTTATCGGAAGCGTTGTGATGTAGCATCCAATCGCTTCACCCTCAGAGTTACTTGATTTTATACAGGCAAAGTAATAAATATGGGTGAGTATTACCACCGTTTCTGCAATAAGTGCCCCCCTCACCCAATACGGCAATCGTTTCCACATAGTGACTAAATTGTACACCTGTTGCTATTTATCGCCACTGGTTTTGTGTGTATCGCGCGGGCGCATTTTGGATCCTTGAGTACATATAAAAAAACCATCGGCTAGAGGCCGATGGTAAGAAGAACAAGGCCGGGAAGTACCCGGCGGAGTCCGTGCTTGTTGCACTTGCACGGGTGGGGCGTGTACGGGCGCAAAGCCACGATGGCGCTGCTAAACCGTGTTGGCACCGGGGAGCGCTTCACTGGTTTTGAGAATGTAACGGCGGGCGCGAAAAGGACGGGCAGTACAGTCATATGAACCTCCGGGTGTGTGTTGTTTCTCCGTATTGAAACTACCCCTAACGGTAAAAAATTTCAAGGGGTTACTTTTTGAGCATTAAAGCGACTTCAGACATGATCTTTCTGGCCGCGGCACGGCATTCGTCATGGTCGTGGCGGATGGTCACGGTGTCGGGGTTCTCAAATAGGTCTTTTGGATACAATGGCTTGCCGAAGCTGACGATGATATGCGATTTCCCTCGAATGAAATTCCTCAAGCGAAGTCCGTATGTTCCTGAAATGGCGACAGGTACGACCGGTCGTCCTGTGCGGAGCGAGAGATACCCCACCCCGCCCTTCGCTTCGCCTATTGTTCCCGTGTCGGTCTTCTTTCCTTCGGGGAAAATACAGACGCTCTTCCCTTTTTGCAGGAGCTCGATGTGATTACGCAGGGATGTTTCGTAGTCATGGGTGCCCGCCTTGACCGGATATGCCCCCCAGAGTTTGAAGAGCGTGCCTCCGTATATCTTTTGACGCCAGCCACTACGGCGATAGAACGATTGTTCTCGAGACGTATAGAAGACCCCAAGGTGTTTTGAGAAGAATGGCAGAGCCGCTGGCACGACGATGGGGTCCGCTTCGCTTGAATGGTTGGCGGCGAAAATAACCCCGCGGGGGAGCGTTTCAAGGTTTTCCGTGCCTCGTACGGTGAAGTGCGCACATGCTTTGAGGATGATGCGCGTGGCGGGCCAGATGAATCGCTCAAGGAATGTCGGAGTCGAGAGAAGAATAGTGGCCCCGCGCTTCGGGATGTCGTATGTTACGGCACCTAATGCGATTGAGGGACTTTTCTCCATGATCTTTAAATTCCTTCGTGGCGGAGAGATTCGATCAATTTCTTTGCTTCTTTTGAAAGTTTGGTCGGGAGGTCGATATGGAGTTTGATGAGAAGGTCGCCTCGGTGATTTTTGTCCGTCGGCACGCCTTTGCCGCGAATCCGCAATATCTCGTTGAAGGAAACATTCTCCGGCACCTTCACTTGAATGTCGCCATCGAGCGTTTTGACAGTATATTCGCCGCCGAGAAGGGCGGTCGAAAGTTTTACGTGGAGGTCCATGACAAGATTGGACCCCTCTTTTCTGAAGTTTGGGTCAGGCTTTACATGTATCTTGATATACAGGTCGCCCGGAGCGCCGCCAGGAATGGCTTCCCCTGCTCCCGAGAGGCGTATCATTTCGCCGTCGTTAATGCCGGACGGTATCTTCACGCTGATCTCGCTCTCGCGTTTCAGTACGCCCATACCGTGACAGGTCGAACATTTCTTTTCAGGTATCTGTCCTGAACCGTGGCAGGTGTTGCACGGTCGGACATTGGAGAATGTTCCGATGAATGAACGCTTCGTTTCGTGTATCTTTCCTTTGCCGTTACAGGTGCCGCAGGTCTTGAGCGAGCTTCCCGGTTCCGCGCCATTGCCGGTACAGCGTTCACACACGGAGTTTTTTGTGAGAAGGATATTGCGTTCGGTGCCGAATATCGACTCTTTGAATGGTATTTCGATATCAATCGAGATATCGCGTCCACGTCGGGCTCGCTGACGCCCATTGCCTCCACCGAAGAAGTCGCCAAAGATGTCGCCCAGATCGAATTCTGCTGAAAATCCATTCTGTCCACCGAATCCCTGGGTGAATTGGGAGAAGTCGAAGCCTCCGAAGTCTCCATTGAAGCCGCCAGGGCCCCCAGGACCTCCGCTACCATCCGAAAAGACTCGGCCGTACGTATCGTATTCCGCGCGCTTTTTGTCATCAGAAAGGATGCCGTAGGCCTCGCTGATCTCCTTGAATTTTTCCGCATCGCCCCCTTTTTTGTCCGGGTGGTATTTGTGAGCGAGTTTGCGGAAGGCCTTCTTGATCTCTTCTTTATCGGCTCCTTTCGTGATTCCCAAAATTTCGTAATAGTTCTTTGGCATGGTTGTACAGCTATACTAGCAAATTTGGAAATAAAGGGAAATGGTCAATTTGACACATATACTTATTTTAAGTATTGTTTTTCTTTTTTGTTTTTGGATCCAGGAGGTTAGTTGAGAAGTGTTTCCCTTTCCAAAATCCCAACACCGATAGAGTGTTGGGATTTTGTCATTTCGGGTCTATTTCTTTTCTTTGAATTCAGCGTCTTTGACAGTGCCGTCTCCGCCCGGATTCTCTCCTCCTCCGTTTCCTTCTGCGCCCGGGGTCGGCGGTTGTTGAGGATTTGCTTTTGACATCGCTTCGCCTATCTTGGACATTTCTGTCGAGAGGGCCTCACTCGCTGACTTGATAGTGGTCATATCGCCTCCATCCTTCACCTTCTTCAATTCTTCAATCTTCGATTCGACGCCCTTTTTCACATCCTCGGGAACTTTGTCTTTGTTATCCTTGAGCGCCTTTTCTGCTGTATAGATCATCTGTTCGGCAAGGATCTTCGCTTCGGCGCCTTCTTTTTTCTTTTGGTCCTCTGCGTTATGCATTTCAGCTTCTTTCTGCATTTTTTCGATCTCCTCCTTTGAAAGGCCGGAACTCGCGGTGATCTTGACTGAATTTGATTTGCCCGAGGCTTTATCCTTCGCGGTGACATTCAAGATGCCGTTTGCATCAATGTCGAAGGTCACTTCGACCTGTGGCATGCCTCGCGGGGCTGGCGGGATGCCGTCGAGGATAAACCGTCCGATGGTCTTGTTGTCTGCGGCCATGGCGCGTTCTCCTTGGACGATGTGAATTTCGACAGAGGTTTGGTTATCTGCAGCCGTCGAGAATACCTGCGATTTTGCCGTAGGAATGGTCGTGTTCTTTTCGATGAGCTTAGTTGCGACTCCGCCCAGTGTTTCGATGCCGAACGAGAGCGGAATGACGTCGAGCAGGAGAACATCTTTTACCTGCCCGCCGATGACACCTCCTTGGATTGCGGCGCCGAGCGCGACGACTTCGTCAGGGTTCACTCCCATGTGGGGTTCCTTTTTGAAGAATTCCTTGACGGCTTTCTGCATTGCAGGCATGCGGGTCTGTCCGCCGACCAAGATAACCTCGTTGATGTCGCCTATTTTGAATGGCGAGGCGTCCATCGCTCGTTTGGTGATGGTCATGGCACGGTCAAGGAATTCTTGCGTCAGCGATTCGAGGTCGGCGCGAGTCATGGTGCGGACCAAGTGGACGGGGCCGGCCGCGCTCGTTGAGACGAACGGTATATTGATCTCTGTCTGCATCGCGGTCGAGAGTTCGATTTTCGCTTTCTCTGCGGCGTCGTCTAGGCGCTGTTTTGCCAAAGCGTCGCTCAAAAGATCGATACCGTGCTCCTTCTTAAAACCCTCGGCAAGCCAGTTGATGATCTTTTGGTCGATATCTTTTCCGCCGAGGTGTGCGTCGCCGTCGGTTGATTTGACTTCGACGACATCATCACCCACTTCGAGAACGGAAATATCGAAGGTTCCTCCGCCGAAGTCGAAGACGACGATCTTTTCGTCTTTCTTCTTGTTGAATCCGTATGCGAGTGCCGCTGCGGTCGGTTCATTAATGATGCGTTTTACATCGAGCCCCGCGATCTTGCCGGCATCTTTGGTCGCCTGGCGCTGGGCATCGTTGAAGTATGCTGGAACGGTGATAACAGCTTCGGTGACTGGTTCGCCAAGCCGCGCTTCGGCATCATTCTTCAGTTTTTGGAGTATCATCGCCGAAATCTCTTCCGGGCGGTACCACTTGTCCGCCATCTTTACTTCAATCCCGCCGTTCGCTGACTTCTGCATCTCAAACGGCACAGAGGATTTGTCTTTTTGGACAGCGGCCTCATCGAACGTGTGCCCGATGAATCGTTTGATCTGGTAGATGGTATTCTTCGGGTTCGTGACGCCTTGGCGCTTGGCCAAAAGACCCACGAGGCGATCCCCGGTCTTTGTCTGGGCGACGATGGACGGCGTCGTGCGTGCCCCTTCTGCATTCTCGAGTATCTTTGCCTCGCCTGCTTCCATGACCGCAACCGCCGAGTTCGTTGTTCCTAAGTCAATTCCGATTATCTTTGACATGGTGTGTTGAATAGTTAAATAACAAAAATAGTGAATATCCCTACGAGGGGATACGAAAGGGTTAGCGGCGGGGGGCCGCAACCGGAGTTATGCGAGGCTCGGGGCTCGCGTCGGCTGACTTACGAAAAATGAGTGAGTGCTATAGGGAGAGACGATGTCATGCAGGTTCGGCGTGTAGGTGAAATCCGAAACTTCTTTTTCGCATACGTACGGCAGAGCCGGTGTCCGGCGTTCGTCGAGGTTGTGTGCGGGTACAGCTTCCGTGGAAATCAATCGTCCGCGGATCTGTCCCTGCCATTCGACAACGAGAAATGTTGCGCGAATGAACTCGCCCGTTTCTGTCCGGAGTATCTTTTGGACTATCCTTTTTTTAGGCTGCGTGACAAGCATCGGGAACCAATTATATCAAATTTCGTATTACGTCAAATATATTGACCGTAGATGTTTTTTATGTTATCATTGGGGCAGAATCTGATCTATGAAAAACAACTTCATCCTGCTCGGCAGTGTTGTCGGGCTTCTGACATACATCCCGCTCATGATCGTGCTTATGCGCGGCGGAACGCAGAACTTCGCGACGTGGCTCCTGTGGGCCGTGCTCGACGGTATCGCCGCTGGCAGTATTTTCTTGCAGGGCGGCAATTTCTGGCTCCCTGTTGCTTATACGTTTGGGAGTATCATCATCACAATAACGCTTTTCGCCAAGAAACAGCGCTCATGGACGTGGTTCGAGTCATTCGTTACGTTCCTTGTGGGAATATGCCTCGTCGTATGGTCTGTGACCAGCTCGTATCACGCAACGGTTGCGAGTGTCGTGGCACTCATCTTTGCCAGCCTGCCGCAGATCGTTGATACGTGGAAGGCTCCTATACGTTCCCTTATTCCCATCTGGAGCGGGTTTGGACTGGCAAATGCCATGTCATTCATGGGCGGTAAAGAATGGAGTGTCAGCGAGAGGCTTTACTCGGGAACGGCCGGTGTACTCTGCCTTGTGCTCATCGTCTTCAGTTTTCGAAGCAACGCCGAGCGTCCTGCTGTCGTTTGATCGCACGGCGCCTTCGAGCCCCTTCCCTTTCTGGGAGGGGGCTTTTTCAATACCAGAAAACTCCAGACTTTTAGTCCAGGGAGGAGGTCATTATTTCTTATATTCCCCCACTCGCACCTTGGGGGCCTTAAGTTGCCGCCCGTTGAATTCGTAGCCTTTTTGTACGACGGCGGTGATGATGTGGTCGAGAGTTTCTTTTTCTACAGGGTCATGTCCGACAGCCTCATCGCGCATCGGATCAAATCGCTGTCCCGCGGGGTTCACTTCTTTGAGGCCCGTATTCTCGAGAACAGTTTTCAGTTGGTTGGCGATGTACTCGACGCCCATACGCCAGTTCGCATCTACCTTTTCCCAGGCTTCTTTGTTCGCGAAGGCCATTTCGAAACTTTCGAGTACGGGCAGAAGCTCCGCGACAAGGTTCTCGTTTGCGAACTTGATCATCTGGTCCTGGGATTCCCTGTCTCGCTTGCGCGCGTTCAGGAATTCAGCTTTGTCGCGTTGCCAATTGTCGAGGTATTTCTGCCGCTCTTCGAGGGCCGTTTTCAGATCGGCTTTTAGTTTTTTGACAGTATCCGATGCGTCACGTCCGCCTCGATCGGTGTCGAGTTCGGGTTCGATGGTCACATCGTCATTTTTTTCACTTTCGGTATCCATAGGTTCGGTGGTCATTGATCCTTAGTATAGCAAAAACTCCGGCCCTCCAGAGTTTTTGTTTTTGAATATCTTAACGCTTGCTCCACTGCGGTGACTTGCGGGCTTTCTTCAAGCCGAACTTGCGACGCTCTTTTGCTCGGGGGTCCCGCTTCAAGAACCCGAGTCTCTTGAGGGGAATACGCAACTCTGAATTGTTATTGGAAAGTGCTCGGGCGATAGCATGTCTGACAGCCTCCGCTTGGGAGTGAATGCCTCCCCCGCGAACCTTTATCGTAATCGAGAATTTCTCCGGTATTTTCGATTTTACGACAGCGTCCTTGACGATGCTTTGAAGCTCTTTTGTCGGAAAGTATACGGTGAAATCCTTGTCGTTGACGGTCATGTGGTCCTTCGTGCCGCTTACGAGCCGAGCGCGAGCGATCGATGTTTTTCGGCGCCCTACAGCTTCGATATATTGTTTGTCTTTCGATGTCATCATGGAAATATTACTCGCTGATAGTAAGACGCTTGAGCATCTGTCGCTTGAGGCTGTTGTCCGGGAGCATGCCGGCGACTGCGATGCGGAAAAGTTCGGCAAAACCTTTTCGAGACTTGAGTTTGGTTCCGCTCTCCTTTTTCAATCCTCCCGGGTATCCGGAATATCGAGCGTAGACCAAGTTCTCCAATCGTCGCTCTGAAATGTCAGCCTTCGAGGCGTTGATGATGGTCACTGAAATGCCCGAAGCTTTGTTGCGGCGGAATGTCGGCGTGTGCTTCCCCATCAAAGCCTTTGCGGCTTCGCTTGCGATGCGCCCGAGTCTTTTTGATTGTGCGTCGATAGTTATCATGGAATTATACAAATTCAATATGGGCCATTTTTGCAGCATCTTTCAAGCGTCGTCCGAGCTTCACGATCCTTGTGTATCCGCCCGCGCGAGTTGCGAATTTCTTGGCGATGTCCGTTGAAAGTTTCTTTGCTGCTTTCGGGCCGACTCGTCCGATGAGAAGGCGTCGTGATGCGAGAGTTTCTTTCTTGGCCATCGTCACCAGCTTTTCGACGAACGGGCGCAGCTCCTTGGCTTTGGCCTCGGTCGTCATAATCTTGCCTCGGGTAATGAGAGCATACGCGAGCGTCTTCAATAACGCGCGGTACTGCTTGCGTTCTCGTCCGAATACTCGTTTTTTCTTATGATGCCTCATTGTGTATGACCCTGGTGATTATGCCAGAAACTTCTATTTTAATGATATACCGAAATTTGCAAGCACCTTCTTGATCTCCTGGACACCCTTGCTACCCATGCCGTCGATATCGAGAAGGTCTTCTTCTTTCTTTCGGATGAGTCCGCCGAGCGTTCTGATGTTCGCATTGCTCAATGCTGTCGCGACGCGCTGAGTAAGTCCGATCGAGTCGGTGCGGGTCTTCAAGAATTCAGGATCGATCTCCGGTCGCTTTTCTGCTTCCGCTGTTTTCTCTTCCTTCTTTGCTTCCGCAATCTTTTCCTCGGGGACTTCCTCCTCGAATCCAACGATCGCTTTGAGCTGGGTGATCATGGTCTGGATCGATTTTTCGAGAGCTTCGTGCGGGGTGATGGTGCCGTCGGTCTCGATGTGGAGTTTCAGTTTGTTGAAATCTGTCCGGTTGCCGACGCGCATGTTCTCAACTTCGTAGTTTACGCGCTCGATCGGGCTGAAGATAGCATCGAGTGTGATCGATCCTATCTCAACGCGGTCCTTCTGGATGACTTCTTTTGCAACGTATCCAAGGCCGCGCTCGATAGAGAATTCGATGTCGAGTTCTGCGTTCTTGTCCGTCAGATTCGCAATGACCTGATCGGGGTTCAAGATGGTGAGCTGACCAGGAACTTCGATGTCTCCCGCAGTCACCTTTTTCACGCCCTTCACTTTTATTCGAGCAGTCTGAGGCTCGTCTGTCGCCGCCTTGATGCGGACTTTCTTGAGATTGAGAATGATGTTCACAACGTCTTCTTTGACTCCGGTTATTGTCGAAAATTCGTGCTCGACACCTGCGATTTTGATCGAGGTTATCGCAGCTCCTGGGAGCGACGAGAGAATGATCCGTCGGAGTGAGTTACCGAGGGTGTGGCCGTAGCCCGGGTAGAGACCGTCGATTTCATAGATTCCGACGAAGCCCTCCTCTTTGATGATCTTCGGCTTCGAAGGCAGTACGATGTTGTGAAGCGACATGGTTCTTTGTTAGGTTATTAAAAAATAATTAAGAGTGTTCGACTCGATACGTGTTATGTGAGCGTTCCCCGGCCTACTTCTTATAAAATTCCAAGATCGATCGGAGTGTTGCATATACCTCGGCCAATTCTGCTTTCGGCATGCCCTGGATCTTGAATTCCCTCTTTTCGATGTTGCACAGAATCCACGATGGGCGGCCGGCATCGGTGAGGCGTTTCTCGATATCCTCGAAAAGTTTCTTTTTGAGGCTTCGGTCGCGAGGGCGGATGATATCGTCAACAGATACTTTGAACGAAGGAATGGTTACGCGGGTACCGTTCACGCTGACGTGTCCGTGAGAGACCATCTGTCGAGCGCTCTGGCGGGTCGGGGCGAGTCCTGCGCGGTAGATGGTGTTGTCCAGGCGGGTTTCAAGCATCTGGTACAGCGCCTCTTCGTGGTTCGAGGTCTTTGCTTCGATCGCGTTCTCGACGTAACGTGAGAACTGCTTCTCGCTCAATCCGTATGAAAAACGAACGCGCTGTTTCTCGAGCATCTTCGCTCCATAGTCTGTTTTTGGACGAGTGAATTCGCGCTTGGTCGAGCGCTGTTGCATGCGAAGAGCGAACTTCGGGCCCTGGGTCTTTTCGTAGACTGAGGCGCCGAGACGTCGAGCTGTTTTGTATCGTGGGGGTGTTCGCATGGGGTTTAAAGATTATTAGACACGGCGAGGTTTCTTAGGTCGCGGACCATTGTGCGGCACTGGAGTGACGTCCTTAATTGCGGCGAGATTGACGCCTTTCGACATGAATCCGCGGATAGCAGATTCTCGCCCAGCGCCGACACCGCTCACAACGACAGACACTTCTTTCATGCCTATACCCTGGGCCTTTTCTCCGATGGCCTCTCCAACCTTCGCGGCGGCGAACGGGGTGCCTTTCTTTGCACCTTTGAAACCGAGCGTGCCCGATGAGGTCCACGCAATCGCGTTACCCTTTGTATCGGTCAAGAGCACCTTCGTATTATTGTAGGTCGCCTCGACGTAGAGGGTACCAAAATCAACATGACGCTTCGAAGATGCCTTCGGCGCATGTGCTGCTGCTCCGTCCGCCTTCGCCCCGTCTCCTTGCGTTGTGATCCTTTTTTTACCCATTATCGTTTAGATTATTTCTTCTCGACTGCGCGACGACCAGTACCCATGGTCTTTCGAACGTTACCTCGACGAGTTCGTGAGTTGGTCTTTGTTCGCTGGCCGCGGGATGGAAGTCCTCGTGCATGTCGGGTGCCTCGGTAGGCCTTTATATCCTTCAGTCGTTTGATGTTGCCGCCGATCTCGCGTCGAAGTTCTCCTTCAATGGTAAACGACTCGATGACTTTGCGGATATCGTTCTCTTCTTTGGTGCCGAGGTCTTTGGCCTTTGCCGCAAAATCAATACCGGCCTGTTTCAGAATGTATCGAGCACGAGGTCGTCCAATACCGTAAAGCGCCGTGAGGGCGATGTCCATTCTCTTATTATCCGGAAGTGTTATGCCTGATATACGCATTATGAAAATTATTATCCTTGTCGCTGTTTGTGGCGAGGGTTACCCTTGCATACGATATACACATATCCTTTTCGTCGGACTGAGCGGCATTTCGGACATTTTGTTTTGATTGATGCTTTAACGCGCATGAAAATATGTTCGCGATCTAATCGCAAAAAATATAAAGGGTGTCCATCCCTTTATAAACGACGAGTAATCCTCCCCTTTCCTCCGTAGGGGTCAATTTGGACCGTCACTCTGTCACCAACAAGGACACGAATCCGATTCATACGCATCTTACCCGCAAGATATGCGAGGACTTCCGTATCGTTCTCAAGTTTTACTTTGAATAACGTATCGGGAAGCGCTTCGATGACGGTACCAGACGCTTCGCTTGCTTGTCGTTGTGTTCCTTCCATTGATTGATAGAGCGTTGCCTATACTAGCAGAAAGAAGGAAAATTAGTCAAGCGCTGATACGACCTCGATCTCTCCTGGGTCGGTCGGGAAATTCCTTTTCCAGACAGGACGGATCGTCGCGTGAGCTCTCTCGATGCCGGGGATGGAAGAAATGGCTTCGTTGAATGATTTTTTGGATATTCCTGAAATAGCTTTAGTTATAGCCACAGAATCGATCACTGATACAAGTTTGATTGGTCCAGTGACTGTGATATCAATTGCTTCTGAAAGGGCAGAACCCTCTTTTACATAGCTGAATCCAAGCGTCTCGGAGTTCTCTATTGATACAAAACCGTTGTCGTATCCCTCGATGTCATTGGCGAGCGTTCGGGCCAGACTGCCGTGGTCGAATACAGGAAGAACAAGAGTTCCTTTTTCTGCGATGACCGCAGAATTTTTCTCTGTCGAGGTGTCAGGTATGGTCTCGAAACTGATCCGGGCAAGTGATGGATATGCGAGCACATCCTCACGCACCTGGCCGGGTATCTCTGCGCGAAGTTCTGTCTCAAGACGGGAGCGGAGTTCTTTGCGTTTCGCCTCAACTATTGATTCATCCACGACCTTCACGGTGCCGACAAACCCCCCCGTCATCGGCGTTTTCGAGCGTGCGTAGAATGTTTCGAATTTCGGGGTGCCTTTGAAGCCGGGGATCGTGAAGTCTGTCAGGCCGATGTTGTATTTAGGTCCAACATTGTCGGCAACTACTTTTGCTTCGATACTCCCGGGAACGACCTTACCGTTCTTCGTTGTCTGTCCTGGTACGACGATGGATTGGGTGATGCGATAAATAAGGCCTTCTGGGGTTTCGAGACGTGTGTTAATGATGAGTCTCTGGCTCGCCGTTGAGCTGTTGTTAAAGATAACGACGGTTCCGCTCGCCTTTTCTTCGACGTGTTTTTCGCCGGTTGCGGGGATGGTTTCGCTTTTTTCTTTCTCAAGGGTTACGACTTCGTAGGTCAGATCGCCGTCCGTGCTTTTGGGTTCAGCGGTTATGGTGGTATTGATCGTCGCGGTGAACACTTTTGGTTTTACCGTGACGGTAGCTCCGGAAAATCCGGTGATAATAGCGATGCCTCCCGCGAAGATGAGAATGATGCCGGCGATAATAAGGGCGATCTTTTTCTTTGATCGACCAGACACGGCGGTTTCGGGGGTGTCGATGGATGTCTCGAGTTCCTCGCCAGGAAATGGCGGTTTTTCAGGGGGTTCTTTTTCTCGAGGAGTCTCGTGTTGGAGCGTGCTAGGACGTTCTCGTATTTCGCGTATCGGCTTTGCCGGCGAGGAGCTCTCGGTGACTTCTTTACGCTCTTCAAATGAGTGACGCCGCTCGAATTTCGGCGGATGGACCCGCTTTGGACGATCCGGTATCGGGATCTGGCGGATGGATCTCTCTCCGTTCTTTGGTACAACGTCTTGGAGGATGTTCTTTGGCATGGTGTATCTATACTATCAGGAAAATCGGCCTATAATCTAGCTTATTTTTCTGTGGAAAAGAGTGATGAGGGAGAGGAATGAGTCGCGTGGGACGCCCGTGTCGTAGGCGACGAAATCGGAGAGAGTATGTCCGCTCAAAAGGCTTGCTCTGACGGTCGTGCTCGTGAAGGCTATTTCTTTGAACTCACTTTTTTTGATGAGGTCGAGGAAGAAGTCGCCTGTTCCCTGTTCAGCGATGAGAAAGAGATCACGCGGAAGGAATATTTCTTCAGAGAACACCGCGAGAGCGTTGCCGAATGATTTTAACCACGCGTCTCTGGCGTTCTGTTTAGCCGCGTTGATGCTGCTCTGCAGATCTTGGTGCGCCGTGCTGCTAGCATCGATGGATAGATATGAAAGCGCTACATCAGGCAGGACGTTCAGTGACTCTGATATCGCTCGGACGAGCGTGTTGCTCCCGACAGGAAGAGATATCGTTTCTAGAAGAATGCCCTTTTTGGCGATGGCGACATCGGTTACTTCCCCGCCCACTTCGGTGAATATGAAACTATTCGTATCAGGCGAGATGTCTCGCACAACGGAGAATCCGGCGAGCGAGAGGGTGTGGAAGGCTATCTTGCCACTCGAAGAGAAACGGCGAACGGCTTCGGTAACCGCACTGATGATGCCCTGCGGAGTGAAGCTCATGATCATCGCCACCTCGACTGTTTGGGCTTTTTTACCTATAGGGTGAGCCACAGGATAGCCGTTGAGCTTGATGTGGATGACGTGAGATTCGACGAGAATGTTCTCGTCGGGCGAATCAGGGTTTTCCCGCTTTTTATCAAGTTCGTTCTTGAATGCGGCAATCTCTTTTTCAACGAGAGAGTCAACAAAATCGCTATTAATAGTAACGGTATCTTTGTGTTCCAGACTTACGATCTTCGTTTGAGAGACGTACCATGGAGATGACAGAACACAGACCACTCGCGAAACATCGCGAGTAGAGACCGACTTGGCTCGTGCCGCGACCAATGTCCGTTCGATGATTCTATCAAGGGATGTTTTTATGACAGCGAATTCTTTTCCTTCTCCGGCATTTTTACGCAAGACGATAGATTCTCTGACGGTATAAAGGATGCGAAGTTTTTCATCGGTACTGTTCTCTATGATGGCTGCACCAACGCTCCCGCTTCCAAGATGAAGCATGAGCGAATATGTCTTCGTATCCTTCGACGAGAAGAGTCCCATAGGAAAAGTATACCACACGACCCTGTCTGGTTTTTCAACACAAGGTGAAAAAGGGTTGTGGAAATTGTCCTTCTTCTACTCTAGGATCGCTTTGATGCGGCGCACGCCGGCCGATACAGCTTCTTCTTTTTGTATCTTAAAGGTGCCAACCAGCTCTTCGGTATTCCCCACATGAGGTCCGCCGCAGAATTCTTTTGAATACGCGGAATCGATATTGTTTCCAATGAAGTACACTTTTACATCATCGCCGTATTTATCGCCGAAGAAATGCAGGGCGCCGCTCTGTTCAGCCTGAACTTTTGGCAGCATTACGCTTTGAACGGGTAATTTCGATCGTATCTTTTCGTTCACGATAGTCTCAACTTTCTTTTTCTCTTCATCGGTCATCTTCTGTGTGTGGGTGAAGTCGAAGCGGAGGCGTTCCGCGGTGATATTCGAGCCTTTTTGGCTCACATGGGTGCCTAGGACGTCTCGCAGGGCCTGGTGCAGAAGGTGTGTAGCGGTGTGGTATTGGATGACCTTATCGCTATGGTCGGCAAGACCTCCTTTGAACTTTTTTTCTGCGCCTTGGCGGGAAAGTTCCTGGTGTTTTTTGATCTCGACCTCAACTTCGGCGGGGTTTATCGATATTCCCTTTTCCTTTGTAAGTTCGGTGATAAGTTCTAGAGGAAAACCGTACGTGGAATAGAGTATAAAGACATCCTTTGCGGTGATATTCGTTCTTTGCGACATCTTTTCAAATTCTTTCATTCCCCATGCAAGAGTGGTGTTGAATTTGGTTTCCTCGTCAGTGAAATGAGCATCGATATCCTTCAGTTTCTCTCTCAGTTCAGGGTACTGATCTTCGTATGCGTTGATAATCTCGTTGGCCAGCGAACCGATGGCGATACTAGGTCCTATTTTTTGCAAATGGAACGTGGCCCGTCGTAAAAGCCTGCGAACAAAATAGCCTTGATCTTTGTTGCTCGGTACTGTTCCGTCGGCGATAAGGAACACCGCGGCGCGTACATGGTCAGCGATGACGCGGAACGATCTCTGGTACGCAGGGTCGCTATACTTTTTTCCTGAAAGCGACTCAAGTTTTTCGGTAAGGGGTTTGAAAAGATCTATGGTGAATACGTCTGATTTGTTCTCCGAAACGGCGATGATGCGTTCGAATCCTCCGCCGAAGTCGACGTTCTGTTGGGGGAGTTTTGCGAAACTGCCATCGGGTTGTTTGCGGTACTCCATAAAGACCGAGTTCCCTATCTCGAGGTACCGTCCGCAGTCGCAGTTCACGTGACATTTGTCGCCGAACCGGGAGTCGTGCTCTATCTCGGAGAATTCATAGAACACCTCAGAGTCAGGCCCCCCTGGTTCGCCGGCGGGCATCTTATCCGGTGTTCCGGAGCGGCTCCACCAGTTCTTTTTGGCATCGTAGTAGAAGATTCTGCCGCTCTGCATGCCAACGCGGGCACCGTTCTCCTCGCTTCCTATCTCAACATCCCTGGCTTCAATGCCGACATCGGCAAAAAGTTTCTTCCAGATGGCAGTTGATTCCGTATCGCGGGGGATATTGTTCTTTTTGTCCCCAATGAAAGCGGTTACGAATATCCTTTGCGGATCGAGACCAACTTCTTTTGTGAGAAATTCAAAGAACCAAGGGAGCTGTTCTTTTTTGAAGTAATTGCCCAAAGACCAGTTCCCCATCATCTCAAAAAATACAGTGTGGCGATTGTCACCGATATCATTGATGTCCTCTGAACGAAAACACTTTTGCAGATTCACCAAACGATTTCCGGCGGGGTGTTTTTCGCCAAGAAGATACGGTACCAAAGGTTGCATGCCGGAACTGGTAAAGAGCGTGGTCGGGTCATTCTGTGGCACGAGAGAGGCTGACGGAATGACGCTGTGGCCACGCTTTTGAAAGAAGTCGAGATATTTTTTGCGTATGTCGTTCGATCTCACAGAAAAAGATACTAGCACATTATTCTTTGATAAGGGGGACGAACATAAAGCCGGGAAATTCCTTGCGCGTTACCGTGCCTTTTGATTCTTTGACCACTTTGATGATCGCGTCTTTGACGGGTATCACCATCACGCCCCCGGGTTTTAGTTGTTCGACCAATTCATCAGGCAAGGCCTCTGCTTCTGCCGATACGAGTATGCGATCGAAAAGCTTACCCTTTTTTCCGAACCCTTTTTCCGGTGTCATGATTTCTGCATTCGAGATGCCGCATTTCTTTAAGTTCGCGTCGCCGAAAATGACGAGTTCTGGTATACGCTCGATTCCTATGACGTTCCCTTGCGGGCCGACCATAAATGCAAGAAGGGCCGTTGTCCAACCAGAACCAGAACCGACATCCAAAACACTCTCACCCCCCTTGATATCCAGAAGCTCGAGCATGAAAGCGACCGTTGTGGGTTGAGAAATGGTTTGTTCGAAGCCTATGGGCAGAGGATAGTCTTCGTACGCTTCGACTGCATAATCATCAGGAACAAAGTTTTTTCGGTCGATAGCGCGGAAGGCTTCTTTGAGTGTTGGTGTGGTAAGTACGCGCGATCCATTGAGGAGATGCTCGTACAGATCTTCATTTGTCATGATGTCGAGCATGTTCTCGTTCAAGTAATAGTTTCTTTTTTGCTGCTCCGCGGTTGTATCCCCCGGTCGTCCCGTCCGACCGGACGACGCGATGGCATGGGATATCCGGATTATAGTTCGAGTTGAGTATATTTCCAACAGCGCGATATGCTAGCGGGCTGCCGGCATCGCGGGCTATTTCGGCATATGTCCTGGTTTTTCCTTCCGGTATCTTTCGCACGACGGAGAACACAGATTCTTTAAAAGAGGGTCCCTGTTTCTTTTTTGGCATCGGTTTTTTTTGGTGAGCGGGCGATCTTCTTTTTGACGGGTTTATCAGGATTGCTTGCTCGGGCGGCTCCTACCGCCTTGCGGAATGCATTACCCGCGCTTTCGCGGTAGGTGCAAAAGTCGCAAGGTCCGCCGCCGAATGATCTTCCGATTGCGGGTATCGCGTCGCTTTGGATTGTACGATGGAGGTCTGCTATCGCGCCCTCTATCCACGAATCATCTCCTTCGTAGGCGATGAGTTTGATATCGAACTCAAGTTTGCCGTCAAAGGCCTCGGCATCGGAGCGGCCATTAACATACACAAAATATCCGGTCGTTGAAACTTTGAAACCGTTCTTTCGGAAGAGCCATTGGTATATCTCGATCTGCCGTTTGTAAGAATCATAGAGGTCGTCCGGGGTCGAAGGCCCCTCTTTTTTAGACGTCGCTTTGTAGTCGACGATGATAAGTTCGCCGTCCGGGGTAACCCAAACATCATCTACTCCGCCGCGGATGATAAGGTTCGTCTCTTTGTGGAAAAAGCTGATACCTCGCCGCAGGGCGTCACGCCACTCTTCCATTCTCGGGTCGTTGAACGGCACAGCGTCGACACCATAGCTTTTGGTCAGCGGATGTTTGGAACCCTGTGCTCGATGCAGGTCGAACTCGCGTTTGAGGAGCTCGTCAACGGCGTTATTGAGCGTGAATGAGGGGCCGCTCGGACGGCGTACGCCGAAGCGTGCATCCAGGTAAAAACACCGCGGACACTCCAAGAATAGGTCTATCTTAGAGCGGGAGATCTTGAAAGGTTCAGGAGAGTTCGGGTCGAAGGTCTTTGGGGTATATGATCTGTATGATCGGAATTCGGCCATGCGTTTTATTCCGATGATTCGTTACGAATCGGTATACCCGCTGAAAGTGTTGTTTGAAATGTTGCGATGACAGCAGAACCGCCGACGGTTATCGGAAGATCTGTCGTTTTGTCGAAAGTTCTATCTCCGTTGTCGCTTAAAAGCGCGGCGTAATATGTTTTTCCGGGAACGGTGGCGCGTAAAAGGGTCACCGTGCCGTTGTTTTTTCCAGCGTCAAAGAGTTGGGCCCCGAGGATGCGTCCAGGTTTGCCGCTGTCGTCTTCGTGAATGGCGACCCATCCCGGTGAGTCGAATGATACTGTCTCGATACGTACCGTCGTGCCTGCCTCTTGTGCCAAAACTGAAATATTTGTCGTGCCCGGCTCGTGTTCGGTGACAAGCGTCGAACCTCCTTCCGTATCTTTTACGGAAGGAATGGAGGATCGTTCTTCAGGAGAGGAACCGCCGGCGATCAATATGCCACCAAGAAGTCCGATAACAAGACCTGCGGTGAATGCCGGATAAAAACGCGATTTTTGCTCGCTCGTATTTTCATTTTCCATATGCTAGTTGATATGTATCTATGTTGGTAATACCGACAGAAAGAACAATCAAAGAACAGTTCGCGGTTCGCACATGAGCTCGCTTTCTTTCACGATCTTGTCGATCTTCTCATCCTTGAACCCTAACTCTCGTAGTATATCGCGGTTCTCTCGGACTGTCTTGCAGAGAACGACGCCCTTCTCAAAAAGGTTCCTCTTGTCTTGTATCGAGAGCGATGTGAGGCATGTGAGGGGGTGGAGACCCGAGTCGTCTATCATATCGTGCAGATTTCCGTGGGCGGGATGGTTCCACCCCACCAGCTTGATACCGCTGCACGAGCCATACTGGATAGCTTGGGTGGTGAATTTCGTGTTCGTGATGAGCCAAAACTCGTCGACATCCCTTTCTTTTCCTCCATATAGATGTTTTCGCCCGCGCACGTCATCAAAGCGGGATTTAATATAGAGTGCAACTTTCAGGTCCGACTTGAGCTCAAGATCGTTATGGAACTTCGCTTCGCACATGATGAGCTTGTGTTCATTCCACGCAGCGATGTCTATTTCGTGCTCGACGCACACCCCTTTCACTAGTTGATTCGTCTTTGCTTCGAATCCGCGCGAACGGAATATTTCAGCGATAAAGTGTTCGAACGGGAACCCTGACGGTCCAAGTTCCATAACAGCTCGTTTAAGTGAATATCGCGATGCGACAGGGCTTTCAAGTTTGTGCAGGAGGAAATACGCATGTTTATAGATAGCCGAAGTGCTCATTCCTTCTCGAAGCTCATCTTCGATGTGGGCAATAATTTTGTCGATCGTTGGCCGAGATGCTCCAGAGCGAGTAAGGGAATCAATGACCTTCTCTCGGTGAAAGGGCTCGGTTGCGCCGCTTGCCTTGGTGATGAGTATCTCCTTGGCCATTGCGTGTGTCGACTACCCTTTTACATTTATATCGAACAAGTCGAGGTTTTCACTTTCTGGCACTTCGAATATATTGAGTCGTATAGGTTTGCCGTTGTATCGGACCTTTAACCCGATCTCTTTTGGCGCGTCGAATGTTACCTTGAATGGGCGGGGGGTGATCACTTGAATACAGGCATCGGTTCCTTCATATACGCTTGTGAATTCGATCTCGATGATCGAAGGGTTTGAGGGATCTCGGATGACATCTGATTGAAGAAGGTGGCACGGGGTCGGCAGGTCAAGTTCTCCCGCATATATATGCTTACCCCCTCGATACTGGTGTTTTGCGTTGATGATCTCGGCGTACTCTTCCTCGGGGGGTACGACAGGTATCGTGATGTCGGGAGCAGTCTCGTTCGATGATCGGTCGATTTGAGAACGATAAAATCCATACCCCACCAATCCCAGGGCGATGACGATGATGGTGGCTATGATTATTTTCGATCCGTTAGATTGAGTCGCGTTATCCATGGTTTTTTATTAGCGCTGTTAATTATATCATAGGGCTATTTTTCGGGCTCGGTTGCCGCGCGAGCGATCCCCCTCCGAGACAGACTGGTCCCTTGTATAGGACCACTGATTGTCCGGGAGTCGGCGCGAATTGAGGCCTTCTGAAGGTGATTGAAAGTGTGTCGTTGTGTATCTCGAGAGAGCATTCTTCGAGCGGCTGTCTATAGCGTATTCTGGCGTGTATCTTGTCGGATGATTTAGGCGGGGTGCTGATCCAGTGTGGTTCGGGCACAGCGATGACCGTCTGACCTCGGGGGTCGGTAAAAGGCATTTTTGATACGGTGATGGTGTTATGTTCCATATCTTTGTCTACCACGTAAAGACGATCATCCGATGAAGTTCTTTCAGTTATTGTGAAGCCGTGCCGTTCTCCAAGCGTAAAAAAAGCCGCCCCGCGGTGGGAACCTATCACACGGCCCGATGTGTCGACGACTGTTCCTGGCTTCTCTGGCACATAGTGTCGCAAGAACTCTTTCATATCGACTTTGCCGATGAAGCACAGCCCTTGACTGTCTTTCTTCTCTGCGTTCGGGAGTTTGAATTTTTTGGCGAGTTTTCGGACGCGGGATTTCGTAAGGTGTCCTATTGGAAAGAGCGTGTGCCGGAGGTGTTCGTGGTCGAGGGTCCACAGGAAGTACGTCTGGTCTTTGGCTGCATCTTTTGCTGTGTGTAGTTCATATATACCCTTGCGGTTTTTAATTTGTGCATAATGGCCCGTCGCTACGTAATCGGCCCCGTGTTCGCGCGACCATGTGAAAAAACCACCGAATTTGACGTGCTTGTTGCACATAACGTCCGGATTTGGCGTTCGTCCGGCTTTGTATTCTTCAATCATGTAGTCGACGACCTCACGCTTGTATTCTTTCTCGAGATCGAGGGTCATACAAGGTATGTCGAGGAGTGCGCAAACCCTCATGGCATCGAGACGATCCTCTCGCCAGGTGCATTCATAGAAGTCGGGCTGCCACACCTTGATGAATACGCCGGTAACATCATATCCCTGTTCCTTGAGCAAGGCGGCAGAAACGGAGCTGTCGACTCCGCCGGACATGCCGACAAAAACTTTCGGAGCTTTTTCCTTCACACAGGCGATGGTACCAAAGAAGATGGAAATATGAAACCTGTTGCAGATACCTCGTTTCGAGCCATCTTTTGTCTGCGGCGGCCTCTGTTACGGTATGTACCTTTCTTTGTTTCGTAAGTGTTCTGCGTATGTCTTTGCGTAGTGCATCGTTCCGTCTTTTTCTGAAAGGTAGTACAGATAGGAGTTTTTGATCGGTCGGATAGATGCGGTTATGGAATCCAGTCCGGGGTTTGAAATCGGGGTCGGGGGCAATCCTTTGTATCGATAGGTATTGTACGGAGAGTCTATCTTCAAGTCTTCAGTTGTCAGTTCGTAGGTGTTCTTTCCGTTGATGTAGAGGAACGTCGCGTCAACTTGAAGAGGCATTCCTATTTCAAGTCGTCGCCAGAGGATATCAGCGATCATCTGGCGCGATTCGGTCGTTTTCCCTTCTTCCTCAAGGATAGAGGCCATGGTGACGGTATCGTTCATGGATCTCCCGAATTCTTTTATCTCGGTTTCAAGCGACTCTGTCTTTTCTATGAATGTCGAGCGCATTTTCGCGATGATAGCTTCAGCATTCACATTTTCCGGGAATGAGTAGGTCTCTGGGAAAAGAAACCCTTCTTCTTGTGCGGCGAGTGTTTTGAAAGTCGGGATATCGACTGTTTTGAATTTGGATGCGACAAGGAAGGATATTTCTGACGAGGATAATCCTTCTGGAACAGTTAATTTGATCGCGGGAAAACCGAAGTCTGCCTGCGTGACACGACGGATAACATTACGCAAAGACAAGGGCTCTTCAAAGAGATACTCGCCTGCTTTTATGGAATCTTGCCCTTGTGAGAATGTGACGATGATGTTGAACCAGAATGCTGATGTAATGACATTCTTTTTTTCAAGTATGTCGGCTGTTTCTTTCAAAGTACTGCCCGCAGGTACAACGACCGTAGTTCTCGGCGTGAAATCATCGGGGACACTCGATACTTGTTTAACCCCGACAAATATTGTTGCGAGGGCCGTGATAGCCAGAGCGGTTGCGATAAAAATCCCCGGCCTGATACGGCGAGTGGGAGGTGTAATCGTTGGTACGGAAAAGGGGTCCGGGGGCATGAGTTAGATAGGTATATTCGACGGAGCACCACCCTTCTTTGACGGGATGCGGTTGAATGTCGGTGTCTCTACCGAACGTCCTCCTGGGAAGTGGTAGATCGTCGCAAGTTCTTCGGTGTTAAGAATCGCTGGTTTGAACCGGAAGGGCGAATGGAAGTATGCACGACGCTTCCACGCTTTGAGGAATTTCCGGCGCGCCGCATTTTGGCGGATCTCCATGAAGTCTTGCCACGGATAGTCGAAATCTGCGAGCCAGCGTTTCGGCATGAATCCATTCAGGTTATTAGAGCCGAATTGTTTGAACATGGAAAGCATCGTTGAGATGTTTCCGCCGCGGAAATTCTCGTTATCAGCGAAGTACATGACGCGAATGCCGACATCGAATCCGTATTTTGCGACACTGCGTTCAAGGGCGGCGATGGTCTCGGTCTGTCCTTTTGTCGGGTTTGGAAATCCGGGGAATTGCAACCCTTCGATTTTAGGGGTCGCTTCTTTTCTGATTTTTTCGATCTCTTTTTTTGCATCATCTTTCCATTTGTCTTCTCTTTCGATCAAACCTTCGGGAAAGAATCGTTTCTTGTGGGCTCGAGTTATCATTTGGATGGCCATCACCTCTCCTTTTTTCATGCTGCCGAGGAATTCCACTATCGGAGCTATAGGGTCGACTTTGTATTCGTCCTCGACTTGTTCCTTATCGAGTCCGTAATCGACGTATGTTTTAATTGGGTACGGATCAGGTTTTGAAAGTCCTATGTCACAACCCCATACTGAATTCTTTGCTGGGTTGAAACGCAGGCTTTTAGCGTAATCTTCAACCTGGTGGACCTCAACGTTGGGATAGTTAGCGTAAATCTGGGCTTCGAGATAATTACGTAGGCCCTCTCGTGTCCAGACGAAAAAATGTACCTGACCCTCGATTGAGACCAGTTCGAATGAGAACCATGCCCGGACCTTACCGCTCCACGCCCGGTCGATGAAAGTGCTTTCGCCAGAGGTGAGGTAGAGGCTACTGAAAACTTGCTCCATCGCCAAGGGGGTCTTCAATATCTCTTTAGGGAGTTTGAATTCAAGCAACACGCATTGTTGGGAAGCGATGAACGCTGACTGAACGTACGCTATCCATATTCGCCAAAAAGCATACAGGAGCAGGACGGGAAGCCAAAATGCATAGAGTTTTATCGCGATGACGACAACAGAGAGCATTCCCTGGATGAGCGAGCTTTCAATGATCGGTTTGAAAAAACCGCTGAAGAATTCCACCATATAGAAAAATGATACCAAAACCGGCGCTTCGTGTACACGAAGCGCCGGTGAAAACGGTTTGTTTAAGCGGTGATACTATAACGCCCCTCCCTATCCTTTTTGAAGAAACGCGGATTCTGAAGATTCACGAGTATTGTATTTTCTTTCACGTAACGTTCTTTCATGACCTTCTGCATGATCTGTTCTTTGGTGAGAGGGCCGTCCTTTTCGAGTATCTTACGTATCACATCCTTCACTACCCCGCTCATGTACCCCCATTCAGCGAGAGCGTAGAGTCCGCGTCCAACGAGAACAAAGCGAGGATCCTTGATGAGTTCGTTGTGAGTTGTTGCGACATGAGCTTTTTTCGAGAATAATTTTTCGATCTGTTTGGCAACGTCGCGGAAATGGATCGGAGAACCATGCTTTCGAAGTACGAGGAACGCGTAATCGCGGACGCCCTTCACTTTGATGTTCGGTGATGTGTGAAGCCCCCACTCTCCCAGGGGATTCTTGGCGATACGCTTCGAAAGAGCGAGCCAGCGGCGCAATATCTCCTCGTTCTTATACTCTTCGTTTATATCCTCGAGGTGTTTAAGGAAGTGAGTGACGATCTCTGCTTCAGGGATGATATCGTCGTCAGAAAGGTTCTTGTAGAGTTTGCGAAGCGATTCATGAACTCTCTTGGAGATCTCATCGTCAACGAACCATCGGTGGTGAAATTCTTCATCTTCACGCAGTTTCTTGAACTCATCGCCGAGGACCATCATCAAAAAGAGATGGTTTTGGTCGCTTTTATCCTTCGTTATGTGGCTCAAGATATCGTGCTCGGATATGATTCCGCCGACCCCATAGAAGACCTTCTTCAGTTCATCGAAGGCCGCTTTTTCTTTTTTGAAATATTCTGATTTGCGAATCTGATTGAGGGCGTAGTTCTCGATCTGTCGGACGCGTTCGCGTGTGATGCCGTATTTTTTGCCGATCGCTTCCAATGTCATCCGATGTGTATCCTTCCCCAAACCATAGCGGTTGATAATGATGTCCTTTGCGCGGGAGTTGAGACCGGCAAGAATTCTTTTGATTACCTGCTTTGGTTTGAATGTAAGGGTCGTGGCCATGAACATTGGTTAGCGAATAAGGATACGTTTGTAAATGATATCTCTTGTACCACTCTCGATGTATCGAGTCAATACATCCACCATTTAATCACGAGGGCTTTTTTGAGTCAAGACTCTTGTCAAGATGGTCACGCGACGACGAAGTTCACGAGACGACCTTTGACATAGATGAGTTTCTTGACGGTCTTCCCTTCGAGCCATCCGCGGATCTTTGGATCGGTTTCGGCGATCTTCCTGACCGTGTCTTCGAGTGCGTCATGCGCGATCGATATCTGGGCCCTGACTTTTCCATTGATCTGGACCGCGACAGATACCAGAGCTTCACGGATCTTTGTTTCGTCAAAATCTGGCCAAGATTCTAGATATATTGAGCGCTTATGTCCGAGTGATTCCCATAGCTCATCTGCTATGTGCGGCGCGAACGGGGTAAGTATCAGGAGTAATCGTTCATAGTCTTTCTTCGAGACTTCATTTTCTTTCTCGAGCTCATTCACTGCGATCATGAGAGCGCTTATCGCCGTATTCAGTTTGAACGCTTCGATATCCTCGCTAACTTTTTTAATCGTTCGATGAAGTGCGGCCTCGTACGGTCTTGATGTAGACGGCGAGACTACTTTTTCTCGCAGACGCCATACTCGTTCTAGGAATCGGCGTGCGCCAATAATGCTTTCGGTGCTCCAGGAAGAACCTTGGTCGAAAGGACCGAGGAACATCTCGTATATGCGTAGCGTGTCAGCGCCGTATGTCGCGACGATATCGTCTGGATTGACGACATTGCCGAATCTCTTGGACATTTTTCTTCCGTCGGTTCCGGCGATAAGCCCGACGTGTTGAAGTTTGGTGAACGGTTCGCTTGTCGATACCACGCCGATGTCAAAAAGGAATTTGTGCCAGAACCTGGCATAAATGAGATGTCGTGTCGCGTGCTCCGCCCCTCCGACATAGAAGTCGACGGGTGACCAGTAGGATTCTTTTTTCTTATCGACGAATGTCTTTGTGTTGTGGGGGTCGATATAGCGCAGATAGTACCACGATGAGCCTGCCCATTGAGGCATGGTGTTTGTCTCACGTCGAGCGGGACCTTTACACTCCGGACACTTTGTCTTTACCCATGATTCAATAAGGGCAAGTGGAGAATCCCCTGTTCCTGTAGGCTCATATGAATCAACTTTTGGCAATGTTACCGGCAAATCCTTCTCCGGTACCGGGACGACCCCGTCGGAAATCCTTGAAGAAATCATTGCCAGAAGTTTCGGCAAGGGTTCCTTGGAATCAAAATGGCCATAGCCGTTCCATTCCTCTTGGAGGAAACTCTCGGGAAGATTTTCGTGCGTGTCTTTGGGGATTATCTCATCATCTACAGATCGTATGAGCATGACACTCGAAGAAAGCTTCCCTACCTTCGAATAATTGAGCTTTGCTTTCCAAAAAGCCTCGAGTGCGTCGATGTCGGACCCGGTCCAGTTGTCACGGATCCACTTCCAGTGCTTTTCATTACGAGGATGACCGATAGCACTACCGACAAGGAAGAGGTGCCCGATGTTCCGGTTCATTTTTTGAACCAATTGCAGTGCGGCGTTTGAACCAAGGCTGTGGCCGACAACAATATCGTTCGGGCCGAAATCCTTGACGAGCGGCGCGAGTTCCTCAAGCCATGAAGCGACCGTTGGGTGCGCTGATGTAGAAAGTGTCGGAGATATGACCTTAATACCTTTTGCCTCAAGTTCTTTGCGGAGCCAGGGGAACCACCAATTTCCCCCATTACCCTCAAATCCGTGAATGAAAAGTGCCTTTTTAGTCTTACAAGCATCGCAATGTACAACCGGAATCGGCTCACCCCAATATCGTTGGCGTGAAAATACCCAATCTCGAAGTTTGTAGTTGACCGCTCGTCGGGCCCAGCCTTTTCGTACGAGATGATCGATAATATCTTCGCGGGCTTCATCCCATCGTCTGCCGGAAAATTCATACGGTTCTGCGAGGATGCCGTCAGGTTCTCGATAGAAGACCTCGGTATTTTTGACACGTTCTGCGTGGATAGCATCTTTCGGAAAAAGCACAGGGTGAAGCTCTATATCGTTTTTCTTGGCAAAAGCAAAATCACGCTCATCATGGGCGCTACAATTAACGATGCCTGTCCCATAGTCGACGAGAGCGTATGAGGCGACCCATATCGGCAGAAGGCGTTTTGTCAGCGGGTATTCGATGTATCGGCCGGTAAACACCCCTTCCATATCCTTGAAATGGTCGAACGTTCCGCTTGCCTTCTTATCTTTGATGCGCTGGACGAAGTCCGTAACCTTTTTCTCATATGAGGTGCCTTCTACGAGAGTTTTGACGAGCGGATGCTCCGGGGCTATGACGGTGAATGTTTGAGCCGCGAATGTTTGAGGGATAGAGTCGTACATCTCGACCTCGATACCGATATCTTTGATCTTGAGGGTCAGGTTGACCCCTTCGCTGCGCCCAATCCAGTTTCGTTGGGATTGTTTGATGGATTCAGGCCAGTCAAGGAGAGGTTTTGGCGCTCCTGCTTTTGCGTCTCGGATCCTCTCAAGCCAGAAAGGCAACTCTGCACAGGTCATGCGCTCGGGGACGAGCTCATTCTCTGAGAGCCATACGGTGTCGTGCCTCGCCTGTTCTTGAGGGTCTATCATCACGCGGTCTTCTGACACGAGTTCAAAAAGAAGGCCCGAAGTTAGGGCGCGACGATTTTCTTGTTTGTGAGCGGCAAAGTAGTTGCACTCAATCGGCCCGCCGAGTTCTCGAATGAATTTGATGTTTTGGTATCCCGTTTCTTCGCGTATCTCTCGTAGCGCTGCCCTAATGATATCTTCACCTTTCTCGACCCCACCAACAACGAATGTCGTCCAGGGAAAATCCTTCCAGACAAGACAGAGATACTTACCATCTCGAGGGTTACGTACTATGGCGTGGATAGTCCTCCGAGGGACAGTCGGCACGCCTTCCTTGGGAGGGTTTTTTGTGTCAGTAATACGAGGAATACTTGCCAGGTCAGGAGTATCGAGGTCGGTGAGCAAGCGATCGGCGTAGTCGGTTATTTTCAGCACCCACTGCCTCATCGGTTTTTTTTCCACGAGTGTACCGCACCGTTCACAGCGCCCATCCTCGACGTCTTCGTTCGCAAGGCCCGTTTTGCACGAAGGGCACCAGTTTATAGGCTCATATGATTCATACGCGAGGCCCTTCTCGAACAATTTCAGAAAAATCCACTGTGTCCATTTGTAATAGGAAGGGTCGGTCGTGTTTATCTCTCGCTCCCAATCGTAATTGAAGCCAAGGATACGTAACTGTTCTTTGTACCGACGTACATTCTTGTCGACAGCTATCTTGGGATGGACTTTGTTCTTGAGGGCGTAATTTTCCGCCGGCAGGCCAAATGCATCAAAACCCATCGGATGAAGGATATTGAAACCCTTCATCTTCTTGTAACGGGAATAAATATCCGTTGCGATATATCCTTTGGGGTGCCCAACATGAAGACCTTCCCCTGATGGGTACGGGAACATATCAAGCACGTAGCATTTCGGCTTACCCTTTTTCTCCGCGGTCTTGAAGATCTTTTTTGACCTCCAGCGGGTCTGCCACTTTTTTTCGACGGATCGATGGTCGTAGTCCTTCATGCGCACAATTATACGGATATATGAGGATTTATGGTAGCGGTTTAATACCGGACTTTTGGGCCGAGACCCCGAGGGTTTCATTGTAAAACAATAAAAAACGCCCCCAGACACAATGCACAGTGTCTGGGGGCTCGGCGGGTGCGCGGCCAATTGCCGCAGCAGAAGGAACAATGGATTCGATACTCTGTTCGGGGAATATTATACGGCCACGGTCTTTTTTGTCAAATGACTTCTGGGCGTTATATCTCCAGGTGTATTTGGACACCCTTTGTATCGGCGTGGTATCTTTTTCTTGGAAGACGCCTCATGATGCAGGCCTTTTTGCAGAACAAAGACATGAAGTGTCATGACTCCTGATGGCCCGCGGTTCGGCCAAGGTTGGTTTTTGCCAAGTGTCACTTTGTGGCTGCAAACCCCGCTCCAATGGACTAATTCTCCGGAGCGGGGCCGCTTTTTATTTGCGTGTCTACTAGATCTTAAATTCGATAACGTCGCCGTCTTTGACGATATATTCCTTTCCTTCTGTTCTAACCCAACCCTTTTCCCGCGCGACACCGTATGAGCCAGCCTCAAGGAGTTTTTGCCATTCTATGATCTCCGCTTTTACGAATTTGTCCTTAAAATCGGTGTGGATCGCTGTGCCGGCCAAGGGTGCTGTCCATCCACGTTTGATGGTCCATGCACGGGTCTCATCCTCTCCTGTCGTAAAGTACGTAATGAGGTCGAGCATTCGGTATCCTTCAGTAATAAGATTGTTTATACCGTCATCGTGTGCCCCAAGTTCGCCCCGAAATTCCACTTTTTCATTCGGCGCAAGATCTTTCAAGTCCTCTTCGATCTTGGCATCAACGATGACGAAATTCGATTTTGTGTCGGACATGAATTTCATGAGAGCGCCGTAACGTGGATCGTGCATCTCGTCCAAATTCTTCCCCCCCGCCTTTTTGTTGAGGACATAAAGGATCGGTTTTGAGGTCAGCAACTGAAGTTGTTTGATGAGGGGGGATTCAAGTTCGTTGAGTTCGACTGTTCGCGCAAGTTTTCCTTCAGTAAGGGCTTTTTCTACGCGCACGAGAGCTTCATTCTCGATCACGGCTTGCTTGTCGCCCTTCTTGATGTTCGATTTGAGGTTCGTGAGCCGTTTTGATACGGTCTGCAGATCGGCGAGGATGAGCTCGAGATTAATCACCTCGATGTCTCCGATAGGATCTATCGCGTTGTTGACGTGAATGATGTCGCTATCCTCAAAGATACGCACCACCTCTGCGATGGCATCGGTCTCGCGGATATTTGAAAGGAATTGATTCCCCAGCCCCTCCCCTTCAGACGCGCCTTTGACAAGACCGGCAATATCGACGAATTCTATGGCCGCGGGGATAGTTTTGGCTGATTTGCTGAACGTCGATAGTTTTTGGAGGCGCTCGTCAGGTACGGCCACGATACCGACAGAAGGGTCAATGGTCGCGAACGGGTAATTTGCGGCAAGTACGCTCTTTTTGGTAAGGGCGTTGAAAAGTGTTGATTTGCCGACATTAGGCAGTCCAACGATACCGATAGAAAGTGACATAGGTGTCTATCATAGCGCGCACGTTCGCATGTTGGCAATCATGGATGGAATAATAAAAACTCGCGTTAGATACGCGAGTTTTGTGATACGTCAGGAAGATCCGGACGAAGGATCGGGTAATGCTCTGCAGTGAAATACGAATGTGCCCGTTACTCCATATGAATCTCCCGGCAAACGTTCGAGAAGACCTTTGTTGGCAAGTTCCTCGAGCATGATAGCAACAAGCGAGGCGCTTTCGTGACAGAACGGCTGTTCTGAAAGCGTCCGTGCGGTAACGACAGGCCATGAATTCGTTGCTCTCCCGTACTGGACGATCGAACGAGCAACGCTTCGCGCTACGATGTGGACCGGCATATCGATAAGACCGCTTCGAATGTCGATATCAGTAGGTAAAAGTTTCAATATTTCTGCCACGAAAATCACCACCTTTCTATGAAGATTGTAGAGTATTTTTGTCTACATTAGTAGCCCCGTCTGCCCCACGCGAGAAAATGCTTACCCCATGACGCTTTTCGCTCGGGGGTTATGTTTTTCATTGGGCCTATCTTTTTTACGCGGGCTCGTATGCCGGCAAAACCAAGGATGGCACGAGTTATCTCGTTGGTTGAGTCGCCGAATATGAACCGCGCCAAGAACGGAGGTGAGTCAGAGGTAACGAACACGCGGGCAGTTCGTCCCTTGAGTAATTTTTCCCATCCTAATCCGTTTTTCCTGAAGTGGTATGCGAACATGGGGAGCCACATGCGGTCGAACATGCCTTTGAGCAGCGCGGGCATCGTTGAAAACCACGCCGGGTAAAAAAGAACGAGGTGGTCGCACCATTTAACCTCATTTTGAACTCGAACAAGGTCAGGCTCCAGTTCCTGAATAACCGTATAGCCTTTGTGTAGGACGGGATCGAACGTAAGGTCGCCTATGTTTATTCGATGAACATCGAATCCCCCCTCGCGCGCCCCGCGTTCGTATTCATTTGCAAAATAACTCGAATTCGCCCCCGAATTTGGGTGTCCGAAAAGAACAAGTATCTTTTTTTTCATGCTTGAACAGCTTTATACCCGAGCTCGCTGATAGCCTTGAAGATATCGTCCTTCTTTACCTTTGCAGGGTCGAATTCGATGTCGCCATTCTTTTTATCGTAATCGACAAACACCGCTCCCACGCCGTCGAGGCCGGAAACGAGCATCTGGATACCTGCCGCACAGGCACCGCAATGCATCCCTTCAATGTTCACATGCATCTTTTCCATATGTTTTAGTATATCACGAGCGTTATCCGTGTCGGTGGAAAATCCACACCCGCTTTTTACGCTTTTTTCTCCTCGGCTTTTGCCAGTACTTTTTCAATCGGCGGTACGTATCGGCGAAGCAGAAGCGAGTTTGCAACAACAGAAACAGAGCTGAAGGCCATAGCAAAGCCGGCGATTTCGGGCCTTAACGTTCCTGTGGCGATGCCCTGGAAAGCGCTCCCGAGCCCGCCTATCTTTGATGCGATAGCGACGACCCACGGTGCGGCTGTACCCGCGGTCTGGGTAAAGACGAGGTGGATACCTCCGGCGATAGGAATAGCAACAACGTTATAGAAGAATGCCCAGAATAGGTTTTGCCATATCTTCTTCATGGTCTTTCCTGAAAGTTGGATAGCCGTAACGACATCGCGGAGGTCGTCTTTGACGAGGATGACCTCACCTGTTTCGATGGCAACGTCAGTTCCGGAACCTATGGCGATGCCGAGATCTGCTTGGGCAAGTGCCGGTGAATCATTGATACCGTCGCCAACCATCGCGACCTTCTTCCCTTCTTTTTGGAGGATCTTTACCTGCTCCGCTTTATCTTGAGGGAGCACTTCGGCCATGACGCGGTCAATGCCGACCTCTCGTCCGATCGCCTCAGCGGTGCGCTGGTTGTCTCCCGTAATCATGACTATCTCCTTACCCATCTTCTTGAGTTCAGCGATGGCTTCTTTTGCGTATGGTTTGAGATCATCGCGCATAGCAATGAGGGCGGTCGGCTTGCCGTCAACGAGCATAAAGACGGTGGTCTTTGCCTCGCTTTGCAGGCGTTCGAGGTCTTTTGTGTACGGAGCGATATCGATCTTCAATTTTTCCATGAAGGTCGCGTTGCCGATACTTACAATCTTCTCACTTCCCTTATCCGAAATGCGCGCCTTGATGCCGTGGCCAGCAACAGCCTCAAAGTCTTTAGGGTCGCCCAACGCACCCTGTTCTTTTCCTTTTTCTACAACGGCTCGTGCAAGAGGGTGTTCCGAACCTTGTTCAGCAGATGCGGCGAGGTAGAGAGCTTCGCCGGGGTCAATATCCTTTCGAAGCATGACGAAGTCGGTAACGGTCGGTTTCCCTACAGTAAGGGTTCCGGTCTTATCGAAAACGATAGAAGTTACGCGGTACGCTGTTTCAAGAGCCTCCCCTCCTTTGAGGATGATGCCGTACTTAGCTGCACGGCCGATGCCGACGACAAGCGCAGTCGGGGTCGCGAGTCCCATGGCACACGGACATGAGATGACCAGAACGGCGATCATCTTAGTAAGACCTGATCTGAACGGAAATCCGGCGACAAAGTACCACCCGATGAATACCAGCACGGAAAGAACCACAACAGCAGGGACGAAGTATTCGCTTATTTTGTCCACCAAGTCTTGGATAGGGGCTCGAGAAGCTTGGGCCTCTTCGACCATCTTGATGATCTGATAGAGCAAGGTGTTCTTCCCGACCTTCGTTGCTCTGAATCTGATGAGACCCTCCTGGTTGATGGTCGCACCGATAACCTCATCATTCACGGTCTTGCCTACAGGGAACGATTCTCCCGTGACGACTTTTTCATCAATATGGGTTTTCCCTTCAATGATGATGCCGTCAACAGGTATCTTTTCTCCGGGCTTTACGATGACCGTATCCCCTTCTTTGATCTGATCGATTGGTACAGTGACCTCGACCCCGTCGCGAATAACGTGCGCGTCTTTCGCCTCGAGTTTTAACAGTTCTTTAATAGCGTTCGATGCGCGGCCCTTTGCAAGAGCCTCGACGTATCGTCCGAGAAGGATGAATGACATCAGGGCGGCTGATGACTCCCAGAACGGATGATCAATGTTGAAGAAAAGAAATCCGAACATACTGTAGAGGTATGCCGCCGTCGTTCCGAGTACGACAAGGACATCCATGTTCGCTGAACCAACACGAACCGCGGTATAGGCGTTGCGGTAGAATGGCCAACCGATGATAAATTGGATCGGTGTCGAGAGTATCCAGTAGAGATAGTTGAGGTCAATCCCCCACACCTGGTGAATGTGCGACAAGTTAAACATGTGGATCAGCATGTAGTAGATGACGATCGGCGCGGAAAGTGCAAAAGCCGCAATCATGCGTTTTTTAGCCTGTCTTATTATCTTTTCTTCTTTCTTTTCCTCCTCTTCGAGTGTAGAGGACTCTTCATCCGGCCGGATGATGTCATATCCCAACTTGTTGACGAATTGATCTATTTGAACGAGTGATATCTTGGATTCATCAAATTCTATAGCGGTCTTTTCTGCGCCATAGCTTGTCTTTACTGAAGATACGCCGGGTTGTTTTCCAACGAGTTTATCGATAAGCACCGAGCACGAGGCGCAGTGCATACCTTTCACCTTGAGAACGACTTTTGCCATACGTACGGAGTGTTAGTGATAAATTAATTCTGTTGTTTAATGACGGCTCGAACCTTTAACTTTCCAGTCTGGTCGAAATGTCCCCGGTCGTGTCCGTCAATAACCCCGGAGCCGCATGGGACAGAGCAATAAAACGGAAACTCTCCTGCCTGTGTGACGACAAATTCAGCTCTGATCGTTTGTCCTGCTGGTATGCGTTGTGAGACACCGAAGGCATCGATTGCGATACCGTGGTCATATGTATCCTCGTTGATTATCGTGAGTACCACCTTGTCGCCTTGTTCGGCCTCAATGATTTCAGGTTCCCACTTCCACGCATCTTTTTTGGCCGTAAGAGTTAGTTCGCGAACATTTCCGCTCACATGAGGTTTGTTTTCTTCAGAAACACCGAAATTCTTATAGAGGACTCCTCCTCCAATGAGTACTACCAGAACGATGATGATAATAACGTATTTGTTCATGTCGGATTTGATTGCGGTCGATCTAATAAAATATAACCCCCCCCGTTACACACTTCTTCCTTTTTATTTAGCGAGCTTTGAGGTATCGCGCAACAGCGGTTGACAGTCCCGCAATAAGGACGAGTGAGATGAGGGCCAGAAGAGGTCGTGACACGGGGGGTTCATGACTCGATCGTGCTGGGACTGAAGAGGCAGACGCGGTTTGGTTGGTTACTTCAAGGAAAAATTCAGCCACGAGGGATTCTTTTTTAGGAAGAAGGATGCCCTGCGGTCGAAATTGGGCATAAAGTTTGTAGATACCTGGTTTTTGGAACGTAACTTCAAAGGGGACTTGAGCAGAAAAGAGATTTTTTGTTGGAGTTTCTACGGGTGTATCGTGATGTGGTGTTGCCTCATCATGTCCGGCACTTGCGAGTGCTTTTACCGCCAACGCCATGTTTTCTACGGGCTGTAACGCGCCATGAAGGTGATCAGATGGATGCGTGTGAATATATTGAGTAAGGTCGTCTTTAATGGCAGCGAGGTGCATATCTGCCGCCAGATATTGCTCGACGGGCACGATGCTCCCAGCCGAGTTTCGTACGGTAAACCCGAGATGGAACGGCGTGCCGATGACAGGGCTTTCGTGACTGAAATCAACTCTGTACCCGTCGGTAACGACCGATTCTTGGAATATTGGCTTGGCTTTCGAACGCTCAACGGCTGTGTTCTCGCCGGATTTGACTAGAAAAACGTCATGGCCGAATGAATGGGTCTTGTTGTTGCGAGTAACATCAGTCCAGATTTTGAAGTATCCCGGTTCGTTGAATTTTCCTTGTAGCTCAAACTTCCCTGATCCGGTCTTTCGAGGGTGGACATGGAAGAATCCGGAGAGGTCTTCGCGTACACCGATAACATGCATAAGTTTTTCGTGTTCGATTTGGAGGTCGTCGACGGCTATTTTGTTCGGCAGGTCAAGCGTGTTGAATATAAAATCTATTTTTTGTCCGACGATAGGTGACGGCGGCACGATTGTCATGTTGACGACGAGACCTTCCGTGACCGCGCTCGATTCGTGGAGCTGACCGGGAGTGTGTCCTCCAGCACCGTGATCCTCGTGATTCATCGCTCCATCTTGAGCACCCATCATGGCATCATGTTCACTTTCAGCGTGGCCAGTTCCAACTGCTTCGTGTTTGAGAAAATTGTGAGGAAGTATATAGATAAACAGGATGCCAAGTAGAAGTGTTAACACTGTAAAGGTCCATCGTTTTGTTCTGATGAGGCGCAGAGACGCTTCTCGTTCCGGAGTGGTTGCCGTTTCGGGAATAGCTGACGAACGTTTTTTTTCTCTTGCCCACCACCACCAGATAGGGATAATCCACAGCGCAACAAGGTACCAGTTTCCAAGATTGATGGGTAGTCCGAAAAGTCCGCCTTCGTCCACCTCTGCCCCGTGGCGATGCGTATTGCCCGTACCGAGCTTGGATCCGAGGATGTCGAGTAAGGTTTCTTCTTGAGTTACTTTTTCGAGTTGTGTATGAATACCGGAGTTGACCCACCAGTCATGAGTAAAAAGTCCCAAGGTCATGATGAACCCGGCAACAAAGACCATGGCCCAACCCGTTGCCCTTTCTATCTTATCTTTGCGAGCAATGAGCCACGACAGTCCATTGACCCCGGCAATACCCAAGGTTGCTAGGAGCATAAGCGGGAGGATGCGGCCAATCGCGTGAACAAGGAAAAGACTCCACCCATAGAAGATGTTGCCGTTAACACCGGCTTCTATAAGGAGCATCGGAGTCGCTGGGTGTGGACAGCCGACACCGATGTTGCCAAGAAATAGTCCCAGAAGGAGCGGCTTGAGGAAGTCACCTTGTTTTTGGATGAATGCAGGTGCAGCCCCCGTGTATGAGGGCATTCTGAACTTGACCAAACCGACCTCGCCAAGAGCGAAGAGGTACGCGAAGATACCCGCGATGAAGTAGACCCAATTTTTGACCGTTTCGAGAGGTGCTCCTAATGTATCGACGGCCAGACCCCCGACAATTGCCGCGAGTGCCCCGTACAATGAGAGTGTTGTCGTTACGCCGATCGAAAACGCGAGCGCGATACCCAGCCCCTTGCGTACACCTTTACCCATAGAAAGAGGTACGACGACGAATGCGAGCGGGAGGGTGCACGGAAGGACGATCATCGTGATGCCGGTCGCGAAACTAAAGAGATACCATCCTTCCCTGGCCTGCTCGCCGGTCTCAAGTCCGAATAGCCACTTTAAGGCAAAAATGATGACCGCGATAATGACGGTGACGATGGAGATCAGAAGTATCTTCGTTTTTTTGTCTATGACGGTCGGGGGCATGGCGATATGCTATACGGTCGGTTGTCCCGAACGGCTATTGATAAGGAGCACGTACAGGGCGATACCGGCACCGACAAGGCCGATGTCTCGAAACGTTACCGGATCAACACCAACAAATACGGTGATGACTATCATCTCAAGGGTCGAAAGAAGTGCGACGAGGCGAGGAAGGATCTTTGGAAGGAACCAGGGCAGGAATATCAAAGCGAACATAAGTTCGAATCCGCCCTGGATCTGAATGAAGAGATCTATCCCAATGACGTTCGGTATCGTTTGAAAAAGATCGGGAAGTTTGGTCACGGCCCAATGCCACGAGCTCGGATGTCGTATGAGATCAATGCCGGAATAGATATACATGCCGCCAAGCGAGATGCGGAGCGCCCATTCTGCGACATGTTGTTTGAGAGAGTCGGACACGTTAAGAGGTTTTAGAAAGTTCTTTGATCTTCGCAAGGAACGCATCTTTGTTGACGCCGCCTGTCGAAAATAACTCGCCATTTATGATGATACCCGGAGAGGAAAAAATACCGTGCTTTACCGCGAGCTCCTGGCCCTCAGCGTCCAATATGCTCACATTCTTGTATGTGACGTTTGGGAAATCTTTCTCGACAGAATGCCAAAACTCATCGAACGCTTTGCAGTTGTGGCACCCCGGCGAGGAAAGCTCTTGTAGAAGTATGCTCCCCATGCAAATCAATTATACCGTGGAATATAGAGAACAGCCTGTGAATTACTTCACAGGCTGTGTCGGCGGGTCATTGACCGAGGAGTCCTCGAAGTTCAGCCTCTCTCTCTTTGGCCGCTTCGGTCATTGCGGTCATTTGATCTTTGCCCTGCTTCATTTTTTCTTGAGCGGCGGCTGCAAGCTCTTCGAATATCTTCGGGTTCTTGTCGATTGCAGAAAGTATGCGTTCCTGGACATCGGCCGGAACGTTCTTCATTTTCGCTTTGATAAGTTGTTTTAAAAGGAAACTTTTGAGCATGCGTTTAGTATACGGACTTGCGGAGATATTCGATACTTCCCAGAAGACCTCCGATATCGTTGAGTTGCGCTTTTTGTATCTTTGGGACGGAGGGGAAATTTTTCATAACCTCGCGTAGCTTCTTTTCTGTGCGCTCGATGGGTATCGCGGGAGAGCCGACGATCATCGAGCCTCCGAGAACGATGACGTCAGGAGACCAGTGCGCCGCGGTGTTCAAGAGTCCGTACGCAAGCCAGTCAGCAAGCTGATCCCAAATCTGCTGATCCGTTATGTCTTTAGGATGCTTGCCGAACCGCGATTCGATCGCGGTCCCCGATATATAATTTTCCAGATCACCCGGTTTGGCGCAATCAGGGCAAAGGTTGCCGTCTGCGTCGATGATCTGGTGTCCCGGCTCAAATCCAAGAACGCTGCGGTCAATGACCCCGTTCGTTATTCGAGCTCCCCCTACCCCGGTCGAGACCGTAATATATGCGACGATATCGTGTCCCTTCCCGGCACCACACAATGCTTCTCCGAGGGCTACCATTGCTGAATCGTTTTCTAAGGATACCGGTACACCAAGAGCGTCGGAAAGCATTTTTTTGATAGGCGTGTTGGCCCAACCAGGAAGATGCGGTGATCGTAGGAGGGTGTTCCGATCGTGGTCAAATGTTCCTGCAATACCTCCGGCCGCGCGACGAGGAGTTTTCCCGCCACACAATGCGCGCGCAACTTGTTGTACGTGGGCGACGCCCTGCCGAGGATCCTCGGGGGTCTTGAATTTTTCATACTGGTCAAGTTTTTCTCCGTCGCGCGATATCCCGACGCGCGTATTTGTCCCACCTATATCAAAAACGATGTATGTTGCGGTCATGAATTAAGAATTTTCCGGGTTTCCTCTTTGTAGATCTCGACCTTAGGCTGGTCGAAGGCGTTTATCTTCATGAGTTGCGCGAGGATCATAACCTCGATCATTTTGAACTGCATGAATTCACCTATGGCGTACGGGGTGATGCCGGGCAAGATGATCTCGATATACGGCAACCCTTCTTTGTCGTAGGCAGCTTTTGTTCCTCGCAGGATAGCCTGCATGACCTTGCTTACAGGTTGATATGCGATACCGGATACAAGATCGAGGAATGTTCCGCTTGCGGGTATCTCTATTTCGCGGTCAACGTGTTCGCTCCAGATGAAACTCGTGATTCTGTCTCGCGGACCAGCGAGGGTCAATTGTGTCACCGAATGAAGGTCGCTTGATCCGATAGAGATGACCGGGAGTATTCCAGAACGAACGGTGTTCCCTTCAAGATCTTTTTCCTTCCCGAGACTTTCAGCCAAAAGCTGGCGGTACCATTTCCCCAGCGACTCAAGTTGAGGGTGAAAGAAGAAGTTGTCGCTTGTGCGCATGTTCTCTCGATAGTGGTGGAAATGGAATATCGCCGATATCGCTGCTGGATTCTGTGGCAATGATTCGCCCAAACACTGGAGCATCATATCTGCGGCACCTTTCCGGAAAGCTTCGATATCAATACCTAACAAGGCTAAGGGGAACAATCCTACGGCAGAAAAGACGGAGAATCTTCCTGGAATGGATCGTTCTATCTCAATGCACGTGATGTTGTTGTCCTTTGCGACCCCGGCCAATGAGGAATCCTTTTCTGTCGTAATAACGACGCGGTTTTGGATGGCGCTCCCGAACTTCTTTTTGAGCGAGTCGAGTATTACCTCGACATTGACGATGGTTTCGGTGGTTGTTCCTGATTTACTGACCGCGTTGATGACTATCTCATCAGGATCTTCGATGACCAAACTAAGGAATTTGATCATCTTGCCCAAAAATTCCGGTTCGCTAGTATCTACAAAGACCACTTTCGGTGTTCGTAGAGGATCGATGATGTCATATGAACCAAGAAGGGCATCGTAGAGAGCCTTTGCTCCGAGGCTTGAACCGCCAATACCTATAAGGAGAATATAGCGCAACTTGGGTGATTTGAATTTTGTCGCGATAGCAAGGACTTCTTGCAAAGCGTGGTCGTCGAAGGGTAGGTTGAGAAGTCCTTCAGGATTGGCGTAGTTTCGCGAGTCGACGATCTGCCGGAGATATTCAAGGTATGGTGTAACATACCCTTCGAGAAGTTCCACTTCGCTCAAGTCTATATAGCTCGAATTTCCAGCAATAAGTCTCATGTTCCCTATTTTATCTCGAAATATCCGTATACAAAAGAACGCTGGGTATCTTTTTGAGGATAAGGGCTGGTGTTTCTTCCGCGGCGCCACCATGTCTGAAACGCGTAAGAGCCTCTCTTTTCCCTTCTCCCTGAACAAAAATAAGAGCGATATCAATCTGTGATTCCATAAAAGAGCCTGTTACGGTAAGTCTCCGAGGACATTCCTGCGCACCTCGAGGTTCGTAATCGAGCGTCCACAACGAGGAGTCGAAGAATCTTTTAGCGAAACGCTTTGTGTCGGTGTCGGGAAATATTCCAGCCGAGTGTCCGTCGCCTCCTATACCCAGAAGTGCGATGGTTGTTCCCCGAGGATTGTCTTTCTTCCAATCACGGAGAAACGTGTCCATTTTCTTTGATGCCTCGTCAATGCTTGGTTCACACGGATCTACTATGCGGACTCCCGGTCGTTCCGCGCTATATTGTGCGAACCGCGTTTTCTTAAAGGTGGTCATATTTCGAAGAGTAATCTCGTTAGTGAGACGTTCGTCAATCGGCGCGGCGGTAAGATTGTCGGGTATAGTTGCGGGTGACAACGTCTCGAGCGCAGAGAGTGCCGAGCCCCCCGAAAAAAGGAATAGTATAGGTTTGTCTGCGTGAACGCGAAAAAAAGCATCGAGGCCTCTCGAGGCCTCGATGGAGAGAGTATCTTTCGGATGAACATATTCGTGCAGCGCCATACGGTCTATGTGTGGGAAATGTCGTGTCCTCCGAATTGATTCCGCAACGCCGAGAGTATTTTGCCGGTGAAATCAGGATGTTCCGCTGAACGTCGCCGGTACTCGAGCGATGTCTCGATAACAGGAGCGGGAATTCCGAGCTTTCGAGCTGTTTCGACCGTCCAGGCACCTTCCCCGGTGTGTGCAACCGTTCCGCTCACGTCTTTAAGGTCAGTGCCGAATGTCTTGAATCCTCCCACGAGCCATTCGACGAGGCGCGACTCGATGACGCTTTTGTTGTTGTACAGTTTCGCCACCGTAGTGAGGTCCAATGAAAAGGCCGATCCTTTTAGAATAGAAAAGCCTTCGGCGAGTGCCTGCATCATGCCATATTCGATGCCGTTATGGACCATCTTCGTAAAGTGGCCGGCACCGTGCCCCCCAAGGAAGGCGTACGCGTTTGGCGCGGCGGCAGAGCGTATGATGGGAAGTATTTTCTTATATGAGGTCTTATCTCCGCCAACCATGAGGCATGCGCCATTCTTTGCCCCTCCCGGTCCTCCCGAAACGCCTATATCAAGGAATCGGATACCTCGCGCGCTGATCATTTTGGCTCGTCGAAGAGTATCTTCATAAAAACAATTCCCGCCATCGATCAGAATATCTTCTTTTTCCATATAAGGCAGGAGTTCTTCAAGGATGGGGTCGACTGCGCTATGAGAGACCATGATCCAAACGATACGAGGACGTTTCAGGAGTCCGATAAGGTGAGGGATCGAAGAGGCGGTTGGAACGCCTGCTCGAGCGATGCGCCGACGAGGTTCTTCGCTTCGGTTGTATGCGACAACAGAGTGACCCTTTTTTTTGAGCCGAACCGCCATATTGAAACCCATTTTTCCTAAGCCGATGTATCCGATTTTCATAGAAGTGATCGATTATGTAATAAGCGAGGGACGAAGTCCTGCGGGGTCTGCCCCGCGGTCATATTCTTTGAGCGGCAGTGCGGACCATTGCTTGAGTATCGGCGTTATGAATTTCCAGGAAGCTGATATCTCGTCGGTCGAAGCCATAAGCGTCTGGTCGCCGCGGATGGCATCGTAGAGCACTCTCTCATATGCGTCAGGAATCTTTGCGGTCTCACCTCCATATTCAAAAGACAGAACACGGGGTTCTGTTGCCATAGAGAACCCGGGTTCCTTTGCGAAGAACTTTATTTCAATTGATTCGCGAGGTTGTATGTTGAATGTCAGCACGTTCGCCTCGTCGTGATCATGAAGAATGCGTCCACGCTTAAAGCGGACCGAGATGCTTGCGCGAGACTGATTCATTCCTTTTCCACTCTCGAGATAGAACGGTACGCCTGCCCAACGGGTACCCGAAAGATGCGCTTCGGCATAAAAGTATGTTTCTGTTTCTGAATCCTTTCCTACTCCCGCCTCATGCCTAAATCCCTTGTACTGAGCCCTAACAACACGCTTTGAGAGAGCGGAATTTGGAATCGAGGAAAGAAGAGAAAGAGCTTTTGCGCGCGCTTTACGGATCGATCGCGCCGAAAGTTCGCGTGGTTCGTCCATCGCAATGAGAGCGAGCATCTGGAGCATGTGATTTTGGCCGACATCGCGCAGGGCCCCGACCGTATCGTAAAAATCTCCCCGAGACTCCACGACCCCTTTTTCGAAAAGCGATACCCTGACAGATTCAATGTGTTTTTTGTTCCAAAGAGGCTCGAAGATGGAGTTGGAGAATCGAAAGGCGAGAATATTCTGAAGCGCTTCTTTGGCCAGATAATGATCGATCCTGAATATTTGGGTTTCTTTGAACAGATCGCCGAGAAGTTCGTCGAGTTTTTGAGCCGTTGCGATATCGCGGCCGAAAGGTTTTTCGACCAAAACGCGCGTCCACCCCCTCATCCCTCCGCACGGAATGGTGAGGCCGGAAGTCGCTAGATTGGTAAGTATCATCTCATATGATTCCGGGTGGACCGCAAGGTGGAACAATTTATTGGAGCATTCACCGTGCCGTCTATCGATTTCTTCAAGTTTGACCGCCAGCCCCATATAAGACGTTCTGTCGTCGAAGTACCCCTGTGCGTAGGTTATTTTTTCGAGAAAAGACGAGACATTGATGTTTACACGCGCCTCTTCCGAAAAAGAATCGCACACAAGAGCACGGAACGCTTCATCGGTGAATGGGCGCCGAGCAAACGCGACGATCGCAAGTCGTTGCGGAAGCGCGTCCTTACAGAAAAGACTGAAAAGCGCCGGAAATAATTTTCGCGTCGCAAGATCACCCGTCGCGCCGAATATCACGAATGTGGTCGTGGCCGATGGCTGAACGTCCTCCATGGGCGACATTATATCAGATTAGACCGATATCGAATCGAGCTTTGCGGCCATGATGAAGTCGTTAAGAGACAGGCCGCCTATTGCATGGGTCGTCAGGTTCACAGAGACGCGATTGTAGCGAATGTCGAGGTCGGGATGGTGTCCCTCCTCTTCAGCGAGGCGTGCCGCTTCGTTGACAAAGTGTATAGCATCGAGGAATGATGCAAAGCGAAAATCTTTGTGTATCGATCGCCAATCTGTGGCGTGTCCCCAACCTGATACCTGCTGTATAAGACGTTCTCCTTCTTGAATGGAAAGGGGCATGACCGAGCCTCCCTCGCACGGGATACAGCGTTTTGCAGTGAGTTGTTCCGGGTCGGATGCGGTCATGGGGTATAGATTATTTCATCCCCTCGAGCCGTCCGACGTCCCAGATCTCTTTTCCGATACGTCGCTCGATATTTTCGAGATCACGCAACAACTGTTCTTCACGTTCTTTTTCTTCCCGTATCATCTCGCGAGAAAGTTTGATCTTCTGTATGGCCTGTATCTGGCGCTGGACATCTTTGCGTAGCACGGCAAATCCGCGACGGATAGAATCTTCCGCTTCACGGAATTCTTTGGCGAACTCCTGGTGACGCATCTTCGCTCGGAGATACTCGCGCCTGATATATATGATGAATATGATGATAATCAGGAGCAAGACCCCCGATGTTATTGCGTAGAGACCCTCAAGTGTTACGCGCGAACTGCCTATCTGTAGCGCGGATCGGCTAACAGTAACCTCGATCTGCGGGGACGGCGGACTTAACTGTTCTCCCACCTTTGCCTGCGTCCATAGTAAATATGTTCCGGTCGAAAGAAAATTGTTGTGTCGATAGAACCATTCGCCTCGACGGTCGGAACGCACGGTATAGCTTTGAGTCTCTCCTGTATTGAGATTCTGCGTGTAGAGAATGATTTCTGTGCCCGCGTCTTCTGTCGAACCGCCAATATAGAATATCTCGTTGTTGGAAATATTCCGCGAGATGGTCGTAACGTACGGGGGGGCAAGTTCTGCCTGTTGCGCGCGGACCTGTGCACCGGAGAAGAGGGTGAGACCGACAAGTATCGCCACGGTGAGAACCCCGCTGTATTTATGTTTGTACCGTTTGAGTTCGTCCAGCTGCTGGCGGATCATATCGGGTAGATTGCCGTCAATCCTGCTCCTGCTGTGCGTATCCATTTTTCTATGCCAGTGGCGTATCGCGACGACAAGTATGATAAGACCAACGAGTATTGCGCACAGAGCAATGATTATCCATAGCCACGGGAAAACATATCCAAAAAGACTTATTCCGTCAGCAGAGATAAAGTTGAATGCCTCTGTGGTAATAGTGAGTCGTTCGACACTTTCGGTGAAGTTACCGGCGCCGTCATAGGCTCGCACGATTACGTCATAGGGACCCGGTTCAAGTTCGGGGCTGATATACGGGCTTTCTGTCTCGATGAATAACTGCTCTGTACCGCGATCGTCATCGGCCATGCTGGGCTTGAGGGGAACGAGTTTAAGCTCATACCGATCAATACCTGACAACGCATCACTGCTAAGAAATTTGATGATGGGATCGGTGGCGACCGTACGTGGTGCAGGAGATATCTCTACAGGGAACTCTGCGGGTGCGGTGCCGTCGATCTTGAAACTGTAATGAGTCGAGCCTCCCCACACTCCTCCGCGGAGAGCTTTGATGTGAAAGTAGTACTGTCCGTCAGAGAGGTTTTTGTAAGTGACCGTTGTGTTGATCCCTTCGCTCGTATCGTCAATATCGCCCACAGGTTGATCGTTCAGTACATAACTATACCCCTGTGCCCCCTCTTCTACCGGTTGCCAGAGGAGCGTTACATTCGAAGACTGGTACCACTTAGCCTGGTCGGGGTGTGTGGTCGAAGTTACGATCGGCCCGGCAGGAGGCGGCAGTGTGAGTTTGTATATAGCATCGACACGGTGACTCAATGCATCTGTTCCCAACCCGTCATTGAGAAGCACTTTTGATTCGTTACCGAAGCGAACAATCGCGCTGCCGACAGCCTTTACTCTGAATGTAAGTGTTCCAACAAGGGCGTTGTTGACGTTGACCCCCCGGGGGATGCCCCCCTGAAGCCTAACGCGACCAGTTTCGTTGCTGAATTTTGGTTGGCTAGTCCAGATTGATATGACAGAAAGGCTTGTTTTTGGAGAAACGAGCTGAAGTTTGTCGGGTGGAAAACGAAGGTCGACGTCAATGGCGTTGACAGATTCGCCTTCGGTGTCGAGTAAGATCGAAACATCGAACGTGTCGCCGACGGTATAAGCCTCATTCTGGGGAACTACCTTGAGTGTCGCTGCCAAGACAGTATGAGTGAGACCAAATATACCTACAAAGAGAAAGACGCCCACACACAGTGCGCGAAAAGCAAAATACCCGACATTTCTTGAAGAAAGATTCATCAATAGCCTTACTTCTTCCTCGTGCGTCGCACAAAGAACACAACTATCAACACGACGCCTATCAGTACCAGTATACCCAACAAACCACTAAATCCGTCTGTGAATTGCGAACCCCCGCTGTTAACAGGTGGCAGAAATGCGACTTGGCTATTCCCCGCTCGGTCGGTCGCCTTGATGTAAATATAGCTTTCAAGCTTTTGGTCGCTCAACGGCGCCGGATTCGATACTTCCTTCCAACGAGCGTTCCGCGCACTAAGGATCTGCGATTCGGAAAGTTCTCGGGATGTTTCGAATATCTCATATCGGTCAATTCCCGCACCTGGGTCAAGTGTGTTGAACATGACAAAGTAGCGCCCATCGAAAAGGTCGTCACTTTGAGCAATCCTGGGAATAAATGCTTGTGGAGGGGTCTCATCCCCCGGAACCTCTGGTAGAGTGACCGCTAATCTCTTAACGACCGAAAATGTCGTGTTCGTTGATATGACCTCTGTTTCAGTTGCTTTCCCGTCGTTGAGAAGTATTTCTGCATCGCGCACATCTACATTTCTCACACCCTCTGCCTCGCCTGTCACATAGATCGAAAATATGGCGCCCGCACCATTGAGCCCGTTCGGTATGATACCCGAGAACGGTATTTCCATGCCGGGCTCCGGTTTGGTCACCCAGATACCGATAATGGACCAACCATCCTCTATGCGTACAGCTTCGACGCCTTCGGGTAGTATGATGATGCCGGAAACAGCGTTGATAGGCTGATTTCCGCTGTCGACAACAACATCAAGACGCAATTCCTGACCGACTCCCACAGCGACCGATTGGGGTAAAACTGTTATGGATGAGGCCTTTACGATCTGTGGTACGAAAGAGAGTGACAGCAGAAGATACACACCAAAAAGATATTTGTTTTTCATACGATTATTCATTCCAATAATATGCCATGATACTGAAGTCAAAAATGTTGACGCGGCCATCGTTGTTAAGATCAACTCGCGGCGGAACAGGCGATTTTTCGTACCAGTAATACATAATCGAGAAGTCTACGAGGTCTACTTTCATATCACAATTGATGTCGGCAACAACCTTACGGCAGCTTGGTGGCGGAGTTTCTCCTAGTGGTGGAATGGTGATTACGGGCGGAACGATCGGTGGCCGGCCGATAAGACTCGGAGGTCCTCCTCCCGGCGCGGGACTTGGTGACGGCGACGGGGACGGGGACGCAGCTGTGGGGGTTGCTGATACCTGGGTCGAGGTACCGATCTGGTTGCTGAATGAGTCCAGGGCGACAACAACGAAGTAATAGAGGGTGCCGTTCGAAAGACCGGATTGCGTAGACGACAGTACGTTGCCTACCGAGGTGTATGAATATGGTCCGCCGGACACAACACTTCGTCCTATGCGATATCCAGACACGGTCCAGCCGAGAGAGCCTGATGCGGCGGTCCAGCTAAGGTCAACTTCCCCGTCATCAGCTGTTGCGGTGGCAACAGGTCGTGAGACAAAAGGAAAATAAAGAAAACCGGAGCTAACGCGGAATGTTGTTGCCGAAGAGGTTGCGATAGCGACTTGGGAGATGGTGCTATGAAGCTGGAAATTGCTTGATGTTGCATAGCCAGCAGGAAATATTACAGGGTCGAGAGCGCGAAAACTTCCCGATTGGAATTCCTGCGCATGGAGAGTGGGCAGAAAAATCAAACTAGCCAAAGCTAGAGCAATAGTACTGGCCAAAAAACACGTGGGGTATTTCACGGATAAATTTTACCATGCAGAAAAGAAAACAAACACTTTGTGTGATTGGCGTACCGCTAATAATCCCATTAAACCGGACTAGAGGGACTTCCTTATTTAGCCTGATTGTAAAGCTTACGTATTTCGTCAGGTGATAGTGCGCGATTGTAGATCCGTACATCGTCGATACTTCCCGGAAGTACATTTGCACCTGTTACATACGAACCGATGACAGGTTGCCAAACACCGTTTGCGTTTACACTTCCAAGGGAGGGATTGTCGGTTGAACCATCGAGCTCTCCGTCTCTATAAAGATAGGCCATCGTTCCTTTTTTAACACAAGCGACGTGGTACCACCTTCCTGTGGTAAAACCATTAACGGCACCTGTGGCATTGGAATTATTAGTACCGTCGGAATAATTGCACGAGCCACGCGCAAGAGTTCCAAAGGAAAGAGAAACGCTGCCAGCAGTTCCTATATCACTATATACGTGTGAACTTTCGAAGGGACCTTTCAAGTATGCCCATGCTGTGACAGTAAAATCACCTGTCCCAGGAGATAGTAATGGGGATGATACAGGAAAATAGACTCCATCATTATTCCCGTCAAAATTAAGTGCCTGCCCCATCCGCCCTATTGCGTACGCGCTCGAGGTTGCCATATTTTCCATATCACCATGATTCCCCCGACCAGAACGGTCCATTACAGTGCCGCCGACCATATCCGGACCATCAAAAGTCCACCAACCGACGAGGCCCGAACCAGGACCTGTCAGTGCGTTGGTCACCGAAGTGTTCATTTTTGCACTGGTTTGATCGAACAGTTGATCTATTTCTGCAGCTGACAGCCCCCTGTTATACACCCGAACATCATCGACAAGGCCCTCGAACTCACTATCTGTGGTTGAGATGCCTATACGCAGATTACCCGTAAGGGGACTAAAGTCGCCTTGGGAAAAGGAACATGACGACCTACTTCCGTCGGGGTTATTGTAGTGTGTAGTTATGATACCCCCTTTGTGAACTTGAATGATGTGTATCCAGTAATCGCGCAACACCGACGTCTCGCACCCAGGAGCTTTTATGCTTTCGGCGACGCCGAACACATTGTCGCGCTCGACGTACACAATACCTCCTGTATCAGAAATGATACCTTGCCTGTCTCCATCGCTAGCAACACGGCCTTTGAAATATGCGTGCAGTGATATCGTATGTTCGGATGCGGTTATGAAATTCGACAAAGGGCGTGTCGTGTCAACATAGTCATTCACACCATCGAGAGCGATGGCTTGTCCTTTTTTTCCGATAACGAATGCCGTCGCTGTCGCCATATTTCGCATCGAAGCATGATTGCCACGTCCCGAACGGTCCATGATCGTTCCGCTTGAGGTGTCTACCCCGTCAAACGTCCACCAGCCGGTAAGACCGGCGTCGAGCGAAGGGTTTGACGGTGCTGTATTGAACTTGCTCGTGCCTGCATTATACAAACGTCGAATCTCCTCTGTCGACAACACACGGTTGTACACACGGACATCATCCATTGAAGCTTTTGTGTTGGAATTTATTCGTAATGAAACAGACGCGTCACTGACTCGTGTTCCTGTATTTCCAGAAGTTGATATACCAACAGTAGCGCCGTTGACATAAAGTTTCATATTGGCCGAACCGTCTCCGTCTTGAACCATACAAACGTGTGACCATGTGTCGTGCGGAACAATCTTTGTTCTGTTCTCAATGTAGTCAACACCGCCTCCGCCCCGAAACAAAGTACCAAGGCCTGTACCGCCACCCGCAACTTCGGTATATAGATAAAAATCCCATCCCAGCGTAGATCCATCTGTTTTTCTCACAAGTACCGAGTCATGAACGGCGGACGCGCTTGGATTTAACCATGTACATACAGTGAGCGTGCTCAAGTCATTGATACCAACACTCGCTGGTACATTTATATAATCGTTTACTCCATCAAATTGTAGAGCCTGTCCAAGCTTTCCTCGAGTATAGAATGTTGACGTTGATATATTAACAGCGTTTCCGTGATTACCTTGCCCGCTCCTGTCCCAGACCGTTCCCCCTGTCATGTCAGCACTATCGAAGGTCCAATACCCTATAAGTCCCGTATAGTTTTGTGCTGGAGGTCGTCCGATCATCGCCGCATGTGAAGCTATCGGGAGTATCAAAAAGAAGAAAACCGACAAAAACGTGACACCAAGCCACCTGAACGTGTGCCTGCGGAGTTTTTTGTTTATTTGAATTTCCACGAGGATATGAGGGTGTCAACCATTTCTTTCTGAACTCTTGCGGAGCTTACTTGGTAGAGATCCCCTCCTTTAACGAACCAGACTTCATATGAATCATTGTTGAAGGCCGGGTTGTCTGAATAAAACGCGAGGGCCGAAATTCCGTCCACGTCCACCTTCCTCAAAGAATCCATCTTGAGGTCGGGGATGTCTCTCCGTACCCTCTCCTCCGTAAACACACTTTCGGGTTCATCGAACGATGTCGAAAATATTTGCACCCCTTCGTTGTTTCCGTCCTGAACGACCACAAGAAGTCCTCCCGGGTCGGGAACCTCGCTCACGGTCATTCCTTCGGACAGTCCAAAGAAAAATCTTTCGTCGGATGAGGTGAAAACAGAACCTCGTAAAGCGGTAACATCATTCAAAGTTTTCTCGGCGCTCTCTTTAGGGTCAACAAAAGAACGGATATCGGATATATCAAAATCGGGTGATTTGAAAAAATAAAAGCCTGCGCCGGCCACAATCACGATACCCACAACAATGTATGTTTTTTTACCCATCGATACGTATCGGTTAGGCGAACCTTCTACTCGATCGGATTGTCGAGGTTAATCGAGCCGACCTCGACGATCTTCTTTACCTCCGGGTCATACAAAATAACCTTTTGGTTCTTTGAATAGATGATGACCTTGTCCCCCACCTTTGCCTTGGCAAAAAATGGCTGACCCTCGAGCTTTTCGATATCATTCACCGTCGCAATAGTCGGCTGTTCGTCGGTCGGCAGAACAAGTATTGCGTTTAGTTCTTCTAGGAGATCGGCGGTCTCTGCTGAGGGGGTTCCTGTGTCTGTCTTTTTTACCTCGCGTGTTTGCCAGTAGAAGTACCCCGCCGCACCAAGCGCCACCAAAAGAAGGAGCACGAGGAAGATGATTCCCCATGATGGACCACGCCTCGTCGCGTACTCGGGGTACTTTCGTGGTATCGGCGGGATAGGTGTTCTGCTCACAGTGTCCATATGACGTATATTTTATGCTAAATAAATCTAAATCAAAAGTGTCACTAATTTCTCACACGAACACCGCCAAAGCGGTACAAATCACCCACTTCGTTGGCGGTCATCGCATAGTTGTATATCCGCACGTCATCTATCCATCCATCAAAATCGTCGCCGATGGGGGTACTACTGATATCCCCACCGATAAGAACCGGGGTCGAGGTGTAGCTAATCGGACCGCTGATAGTGTCGTCGGTATCGAGAAGAATACCGTCTAGATAGGTATGTAGATTGGTTCCGTCGTAGGTCATAACTAAGTGGTACCACGTGTTAGTCAACAAAGATCGGGCTAGCGGAACACCATTCGCGCTATAACTTGCTCCGTCGCTCACATCAGTCTCGAGTAATGTAGAGGAGTTAACACGCATCATCCAAGATATAAAAGGCGAGCTCCACGGGTCATTGTACGCCTTCGATGCGATAGTCATTGAGGTTGCGTATGTGCGAGCCTTGAACCACGCCGACACGGTGATGGCGGAAGGTTGAAGTGTTGCGCTATTTGGTATCGAAACGTAATCATCAGCGCCATCAAATCCAAGCGCCTGACCGAGCCTGCCCGGCGCAGTGGTCGTAGAAACGGTGGACGGCATCGTACCGTGGTTATTATTGCCCGATGCATCCTGGACATTACTAAGCATGTACTTTCCATCGAATGTCCAATGACCAACGAGACCCTTGGGCGCTTTTGCGGTCGGGGTCGTTGCAACCTTTGCTTGGCCGAGTTTGTAAAGCGTCTCAATTTCAGCATCAGTAAGTTCCCTATCGTATATTCTGAATTCATCAACATCTCCGTTAAAAAACCCTGACCGAGCCTGAGCCTGGGTAAGACCCGTTGCAATACCGAAGCCTTGCTGACTGTAGTATTCTGGAACAGTGCTTGTGGTTGAAGCCGCCTCGAACACCCCATTAATATACAGCTTTACGTTGGGGCGATTTGGATCTCCTATCGTTGTCGTTGCGTAGGTTAAAACAGCGTGGTACCACTGATTATTCTTGAGGGTTGATGTAGAGGTGATGGGGTGGTTTCCGCCGTTCGTTGTGTCTTCAAAATCGGCTGAAATACGTCCACCAGCCAAGACGTTGTACCCGATCTGGAAATGCATGTTTCGTCCGCTTGTTTCTGACTCACCTGTACCTTTACCAATGATTGGCTCATGCGTAATACCACCAGTACCTGTTGAAGCTCCGACTCCCGTCCCGTTTCGCCGGAACCACACAGCGATCGAGAATCCGTCGCCGGAACCAACCTGTAGTTTGCTATAATTCGGGGCCGTTGTCGCAACCCTAGCGTACTCTGACGACCCGTTAAACCTTATCGCCTGACCAATTTTTCCGGGAGCGGTCGTCGACGAGGTCTCACCCGAAGCACCATCCATCAAATAAAAATGATTATCGTTACCGGTCAAATCTCTAATATTTTGATACAAATCCTTACCATCCATTGTCCAGTAGCCGACCAAATCTTTCACCAGTGTCAGATAATTTTGCGGAACATTGACCTTCCCCTGTTTTCCCCGGCCGATAGTAACTATCTGGCTCGATGTCGCAGCGGCGGCATTTGGTGTCGCGCTACCATCTATGTGTAGAAGTAGAGCGCCGGTACCAGACTTGGGAGGAGCGACGAAATTTTGATACTTCACACCCGATATTGTAAGTGTATCCCCCGCATCGAAAGAAGTCGTAACATCAACAAGCATTTCGCTCGTACTCGGATACGAAACCGTCGCACCAACTTTACCCGAAGCCGAACCACTAAAGGTTGGAGATGTCACCGATGTGTCCCATTCCATGCCGAAGCCCGACGTGGTCGCGATAGCGATGCGAATATCGTTAGTCAGAGTAATAGACGCGGTTCCGCTGTCATCGGAGACGGTAATAGGCGATGCGAGAGTCGATGCTTGTCCGATAGTGAATGTTTGGCTACCCGCTGAAGCAATATTGACTGGTGTGGTTGCAGGAGCGGTGATAGTAACAGTCTTGTCGTCGAGGTCAGCGACCGTTCCTGCATTGTCAGTCTCGAGCTCGAGGTTGTCTGGATCAGATGTGGCGGTGAAGTTCTTGAACGAAAGCCCGCCGATAGTTATGTAATCATTGGCGCTAAAGCTCGTGAGAACATCAATGACTGCCGTCTTGTTGCCGTCCTCGTATGTTACCGTGGTTGTTGCCACCTTAGTCGAACGAATGCGGCGTTCGTAGTCGTCAATCTCACCGACAATGAACAGGTCATCACCGTCTTCTGAAAATGTTGCGCCTTCTGGCTGTGTGAACGAGGCATCAGTGTTGATAGAGCGCAAGATAGTTCCGTCTTGAGTCGCTTCGATGAGGTCTGTATTCTCATGACTCAAGAGAAAAAGATGTTCGCTGATAGGGTCATAATAAATATCCGAAAGATCAGTAATGCCAGCACTACTCAAAGCTGTACCCAGGGCGGTAAGCTCGGTCGCGTTGCCGTTGATGTCCACTTCAAACACGCGGCCGCCGTTACCACCGCCGGCTTGTTTTTCGACGGCGACAAAGAAGCTGTTTTCGGCCGCGTTATACGAAACCCCCTCCATACCGAGATTGTTGGTGATGGTGATATTGGGTGTAAGCGTCGTGTTACCAACTGTGGTTCTGTTGATAGATGTTGTGGATTGGTCCATATCGAAAATAATGAGATATGGAGCGGCGGTCTGTTCTTGTACGACCGCATAGGTCGTGCCGTACATCCAATCAATACCTTCCGTATCGGTAAAACCCGTCATGTTAACAGTTCGTATCAATGTCCCGTTGATGTTGAACTCGTAAATGGTCGGGGTTCCGTTAATAACGAAGAAAAGTGTCCCTGTTATTTCGTTGTACGTGACAGAAGAAAGATCAGCGGTAATTGTAGGAACATCATTCGTTAAATATGTACTTGTATAATCATTGAGCGTTGGCGCGGTTAAAATGTTGGTGTCCAAGTTCTCCCATATCATGTTGAAAGTTGGTGAAGTGGGAATACGGATACGGATATCATTTGTCGCGGTTATTGTTCCGCCAGTATCCGTAATGGTAAAAGGCGAACTCGAGGAAACAGCGCCATTGACGGTGTACGTCTTACTGGCGTTAGAGGACATAGTTGCCGGGGTTACTGCTCCGACAACCTGGGCGATGATACGCGAAGCATTTAGGGTGCCGGTACCGGTAACATTCACATCGACAGTCGATGTCGCCGAAGGCATGGTACTGGTGGAGTTCGTGAGAAAAGAGACATTAGTAACGGTCGAACCGGTGATATCGGCCGGAGTGCCATTCGGATCAGTCTGGAGTTTTGCATCACCTGTACCGCCAGAAACGCCGTTTAATTCATGCAAATACGTATTCGTTACGTTCGCCCATTCGGATGGATCGAACTGTGTATCAAAATCCTTGAGCCCCGTCGAACCACCGAAACTTCCGGTGTTGGCCAAAAGATACTGCGATTCCAATTTTGTCGGCGAGGTTTGGTCGACGACAATTTTGGCGTTGTAGATACTAAAAGTGCTCGCCGCCGCGGAAGTTGATGCAACAAGTCGGTAATGCCGTCCGCTTGTTGGAGTAAATGCTGCGGAACGCACCCTGTCTGAAGATGAGGTTGCTGTGCCCTGATTAACAATCTGTGTTTTAAATGTCCAGTTAGCGAACGATCCGTCATCTTCTTCGAGCGCGATACCAATAGAACCGATAGTTTCAGTCAATTTAAGTTGTCCCGGACCTCCGATATGCACAAGTGTGGTGCCGACTCCCTCGTCCGAACCTCCTCCACCTCCACCGGGTTTACCGCCAGCCCCTCCGGTACATACGCTGCTGCCATCGCCATCACCACCTCCACCACCGCCGCCACCCAACACGTTATCTACGCCCGCTTTCCCGTTTTCAGTATCACAGGTATCATCTGCGCCTGTTCCAGCCGCGCCACCCGCGCCACCTGCATTATTGTTCCCATTACCTCCAGCTGAAGGAGTCCCGTTGGTTGCGTTCGAGGCTGTTACACCATTACCAGCTGGTCCGGCCGAGCCGCCACCGCCTCCTCCTGAATCAGCAGTAGTTTCGCCAGTTCCACCATTACCACCTGCAAAGACAACAGATCCTATAGTTGCGGGAGAGGTGATTACGCCCCCAGCTGCTCCGGTCGCACTGGTTGCTCCCGAACCGGGAGCAGCACGAACAATATATCCAGTCGAACCAGTAAAAGTACTGCTCGCCGGAGCGGTGGCGCCAGAGTTAACACCTTCGGCACCACCCCGTCCAACTCCAAGTATGGCCGTACTGCCGTATGTAATAGAGGTCGTTGCGCGTGAGTACGCTCCTCCTCCACCTCCTCCACCTCCAAGAGTAGCCGCGCTAGTTGCGCCGTCTCCACCTCCTCCACCTCCCCAGGCTTCAACTTGAGTATAGACAACACCGGGCGATGCCTTGTATAAAAAATGAGTCGTCGTCGTTGTTGCAGAAGCATTGTAGAGAGTCGATGATGATGTAAAAGTTCCAGCAAGCTGGTACGAAACTTCAGCATAAAATGTCGGACTCCCATCCCAACTTCCTGACATATACCTCCAATATTTCGGATTCGAGAGTGGCTGTGTGGTCGTATCATTCTTACCCGTTTCTTCATTACCGATTTCGATCTGACTTTGCGTGCTCGAGATTGGGTCGGCGCTTTGAATAATGATAATACGAGCAGCTTTGACCTGCGGTCCCGTACCACCAGAAAGATTAATATTGTACTCAGTCTGCGCAGCAGCCGGCGGAGTAAAGGCTGTCGAGCGCTGTCTGGTCGGCGAAGTTGCGGTAACCGAGATAGTGGCATCCTGTGTCCCCGTACCGAAACGCTCCAAAGCGACCGTGAGGGTGCCCGAAGAAACCGATGCTACGGTCTCGAAGTAATAGGTTGCACCTGTGTACTTGGTCGTATCGAGCTGGATAATAGCGGAGTGGTCGCCTGAAGCACTCACGACTGCGTCAATAATGTTGATTTCCTGCCTGATAGTAGTTGTAGCGGCGTATACTTTTTCAGGAAAAGAGAGATTTGCTCCACTTAGAACAACGGCAAAAATAAGGAGAAAAGACATTGCCTTTCTCAACCAACGTTTCAACTTTTTGGCACTCGGAATGAATTTCACAACCCTCGTCACGATAAAAACGCGGATAAACTTACACACGAATACGACAATCAATCTAGTCGCCGGGACTCTACTTCATTATAGAACATTTTTGATATGGTACCGATGATACCTGTGAGTTCCTGAAAATCCTTCCCTTGCGTCATGACACAGAGAAGGTATGGATTGTTCGGATAGTAGACAATCCCGCAATCATGGAGCTGTTTGATGTCGTCGAAATAACGCTCTCCAAATTTATGCGCAACCGGGACACTCTCCGGCACCCCACCACGAAGTCCTGATGTGAACTCCGAGCGCGAAAGAATAGACAAAAGGAGGTCTGAATACTCGGGATTGAGATACGAGCTGTTATAAAGAAGTCGAAATAGCGATGCGTACGCGCGAACAGTAATGTCTTCGTCCTCATAACTTTGCGGTACGATAAGGCCAAGATCTTTCAGTGTAGAGAGGACTATTCTGTCATCACCCGTTTGAGCATGTAAAAAATCCTTAACCATCTCATTGGCCACATTATCGGAATATATAAGCGCATGTTCGATGAGTTCGCGTATCGTATAGACCCTACCTATCTCCAAAGATTCATTCGGTGCAAAAAATTGATCGAGCGTGGGCAACACAGCATCATCCTCCACACGCTGATCAAGAATAGACGGGTTCTCCTCCGCCATTTTTAAGAGACTTATAATAACGGGGAGTTTAAGCAGGCTCGCTGAAGAAAATGTCTCGTCCTCTTCGATGCCAAAAGCAGGACCCGCGTTAAGATCGCGGAAATAGACAGCGACATGAATCAATCTCCCCGTTTTTATTTCAGACTCAAAATAATCCTCCAGTCTTTTTTTAAGCTCTATATATCCACGTTTATCAATCACCTTCTCCCCGCACGATGCTTCTTTATTTATGTATGTATATTTCTCATGACAGGCGTTATCGTGAACGAGAAGTTGCGCATACATTCCTAAGGAAAAAGAACCCGCAATGACCGCGGCCAAAACGCCTTTTTTCCACCACCTCGATACGGTCGAACCTTGTTCCGAATGAAGGTTATTTTTTTTTTGATTTTCTTTCGACATTGGTGTGTTAACGGACAAATTGCCATGTGGCAAATACCCCCTCAAGAAGCGGACGCAACGCGCGATAGGTCGTTAGTTGATAAATCATTCCTTTACGAACGAACCATAACTCACTTGAACCATTCTGGAAATTCGGATTATCGCTATCGAACAACAACCCTTCAATACGCGAGTCGCCCTCCCCAAAGGAAACCTCTTTTGTGTTACGTATTATAGATTCAGGCAGAGCATCCTTGATAAACCGTCGCGTTATTTTTTCGGGCGGCTCATCAAGGGGTCCGGCGAATATTTGAACCCCTATCTGCGTTGCGACATTTTGGACCACAACTATATCGCCATAGTCTTCGGGAATGGTCATTATCTCAAAACCTGATGGATAACGAAAAGAGAAATCGTATCCCGACTGCGCGAATTTTTCCGTATAGTCATACGCGGCAATCTGCCCGATATCTTCGGTCTCAAAAGAGAGACCGGCTAAGGGATCGTTGTCGAGCGATGTGGGCTCTTTTTTGGAGAACGAGACAAGCGTAACAATGGCACTACCGACAAGCGCGATACCCACGAACAGAATGAGTGTTTTTTTGTTCGCCACTTCAGGCATATCGCTCGATCATACCCTTAATTTCCTCCTGAATCAGTCGAAGTCGCGGAACCGTCTCCCTCACCGCCAACCGGTCCCACCGGAGGCGTACTCGACGCTGTGGCGAACGGATCTACAACATTTACCGTCCTTGTCACCGAACCGCGATTACCGGCTTGGTCGACTGCGTAATACTCAATAGTGTGAGTTCCCGCGGTTGCAGTATCAAGAGACACGAAGGCCGCATCACCGACATCAACCCCGTCAACTATCGCCTTGATGCCAAGGTTCTGGTCTACATTGTCTGTTACGAGCGCACCCGGGTCACCGTAGGCTGTGCGGACGGTGATTTCCGCCGGGTTGTTGCCTACCAGCGTGATAACCGGAGCCTCCGTGTCAGTCGCACCTCCACCCGACGGCGTGGTCGTTGAACCGCCTCCGACAGGAGCTGGGGTCGGTGCAATATCAGTACACGCTCCTGCTACTGTGGTTGCCGCACCATTGACCACCTTCACACAGTACGGTGCGCCTGTCGTTTCGTCATAGAGCGTGATACCTGACGGTCGAGCTGATGAACCGACAGTGAGCGTCTCTGCGGTGAGATTCGTGAACGATGCGACATTCGGCGTGATACGGGCTCCAAGAGTAGCCAGGTAATCAATCATGCTCTGTACCGAAAGCGGACTCGCTGTCGAAGTGGCAACCGAGAATCCACCCGCAGTGATGGTCGCTTCGAGGGCCGCAATCTTACTCTCTAATATCTGGAGACCGGCGAGGGTAAAGGCGGATAGTTTGTAGAGGTCCACACCCTTGCCATCAGCCGAGAGAACTTCGAGGGGTGCTTCTTCAGCAATAAGACCGAGGCGAAGCGGGCTCGATGAAGCTTCGTTGCTGTAATGATACTCCGCGACCTTGATTCCGCGGACCTTTTCGAGTACGCCATTAAGATCAGATTCCTCGAGGTACGATATATCTTTCTTCGCCTCGCGGGTCGAGATGTTGACGAAAGACTGTGCCGCTATATCACCCGCAACATGGAGGTCATATCGAGGTGATGTGGTGCCGATGCCGACATTTCCCGTGAACGGATCGACAAAGAACTGATGTTCGGCAAAGGCATACTGTCGATCAACAGAGACGAGTATCTCGGTCGAGGTGCTGGTTTCGTCGAATGCTTCGAGAGCGATGCCGATAGTGTAGCCCGTGGTCGTTGCGCGAGCGACAACACCAGGAACAAAGGATGGCGCAAGGCGGTCTCCTGGAGTGATGTTGCCACCATCAAGATTGACCTTCACTGGAACGCGACCGGCGAGAGCGATCGGCACCTTCACATCATCCGGATATATCTTGTCGCCAAAGCCTCCGAGAAGAAGACCTGGCTTGCTCGAAACAACACCGAAGAGAGCCGGACTTGTAGTCGCTGTCGTTGTCGCTGGACGAGCATAACGAGATACAAAGACCGGATTTGCAGGGTCAAGAGTAACAATCTCACCTGCCGACAACGTGGCATCCTTTGTTGGATGATTTTCGGCGACGTCAATCGCGGTAACAGAGCTTGATTCGGCGTAGATAAATCCGCGGGTCAACGCCGAATCATCGCAGTTCGACGCTCCGCCGTCATCAACACAAAGCGCGCCGTCAGCAACCAAAAGTGAGCCGTACGGGATGTTCGCCGACTTGAGGACGGTGTCGGTCGATGTACCGACAACGGTCCTGATCTGGCGGATACTTCCCATGCCGTCGGACGTCGAGAAGAGCGAAAGGATGGCCTGGTCATCGATCTGTGCTGAGTATGACTCGACGGTGCCCGTCGCAGCCGATGTGGTGACCGGCATATTGATCCAGCTTACCGTACCGGCATCAGTATCGAAGCTCAAAGCGCCGAACTCAGCGTTGTCGAGAACTGTAAGACCAGCAAGATTCAGACCGCTTAAGAACGTCGAGGTTGCATTACCGACACCAGCCACCAACAAATTGCCCGCGATAGAAAGCGTGGCGCCTGGCGACGTGGTACCGATACCAACGCGACCGAAGGAATCGAGTATGAATGCTGTGGAAGTCGCTGACGCGGTAGAGGTCGAGATGAGGAATATCGGCCCAGTGCCATTCGATACACCTCCGATCGACAAACGGGCTGCTGGTGACGAGGTACCGACCGCCAAACGCTTGTTGGTGTTATCCCAGAGATACGAGAGGTCGCCCGAAACACCCGACGAACTGGTCCAGAACGTTGCCTGACCTGCCGTCGCCGAACCAGACACCGCGCCGCCACCGCCTTCATCTGTATCACATGTGATGACGCCATTCGCGTCGGTCGCAAGAGCATTTGTTCCGTTACAGTTGGTCAACGTTGCAATGCGTACACCGCCGTTAAGAACCGTGATACCACCTGACGTTGAAATTCCTCCCGCAAAGGTGTTCGTAGCGGAATTGGTCTGATTGAATGACCCTCCGGTGAGCGTGATGCCTGATGAGGTCGCCACGAGACCGGCCACCGAAAGCCCTGTGTACACCGTCGATGTACCTGTATTGAAGTTCGCGACACCGCCGACAGAAAGAAGTGTGCCCGGTGTAGTAGTACCGACACCAAGGCGAGAGTTCACATCATCCCATATCAAACCCGCCGCACCGTTGAACGCGGAACCACCGTCATTGTACTGGATCTGTCCATCCGAACCGCCGGGTGTTCCGGCTCCGCCTCCGCCCACACAAGTGCCGTTCACTGCGAAACAACCGGTCGTAAGATTTAGACCATTGTTGAATGTTGAAGTTGCTCCCGATGAGAGATTGATTGAACCTCCCGTAACGGTGATACCTGATGAAGTTGCAACAATGCCTCGCGTTGCAAGCCCTGAATACAAAGTCGAAGTGCCTGCGGTGAAGTTGCCGACTCCCTGAACCGAAAGCACTGTACCCGGGGTTGATGTTGAAAGTCCGATATTTCCAGTCGTAGCATTGACAACAAACCGAGGGAATGACGTTGGTCCAGTACCGAAAGGATATACTTTGAACTCAAGTGCGTCGACGGAGAATATATTCGAGCCTCCATCGGTATCATACACAGATATTGCGTCTTCTGACGAGTAATTGTTGTGAAGAGAAAGAGTCGCCGAAGGTGTGGTGGTTCCAAGACCAAGTCTGCTCGTCGTTTGCGTAGCAAGAATGTTTCCACCCGTAACGGTCAACCCTGCGGTATTCTGGCCTCTACCGCTTATCAAAACACTTCCCGCGACCGAAAGTTCAGCATTTGGCGTCGTCGTCCCTATTCCCACCTTGCCGTTCGAATCAATAAGGAAGGCGGTGGAAGTGGCGTTGGCTGATGTGGTGGTCGAGACGATGAAGACCGGTGATGTGGCCCCTGCGGCGTTTGCAACCGAGAGGCGGCCAGATGGGGTTGAGGATGAGATACCGACAGCTCCCGTGTTGGTCACCACAAAGAGTCCTCCTGTCGGTGATGTCGACGGTGCGATAGCGAGGTACGGTTGGCCTGCGACAAGACCAATGTCGAGAGCTGCGGCAGGGTTTTTCACGCCAGTGGCGATACCGACAGGTGTCGGGCTACCCTGGGTAGCATTCAAGGTTAGGTAGTCTCCGTCCTGAGCTTGGATATTAAGGACGCCACCGCCACTGATACCTGACGATGTCAGCAGGAGTCCGGTGGTTCCACCGACATAGAGGCTGCCGTTCAAGAGGTTTGTGGCGCTGTTGGTCTGACGGATGTTGCCGCCGGTGATGGTGATACCCGAGGTCGTAGCGGTAATACCAGGCAGAGCCAATCCTCCGTAGAGTGTTGAGGTGCCTGAGGTGAAGTTACCAACGCCACCGATAGAGAGGACAGTTCCCGGCGTTGTAGTGCCGATGCCTAGAGAACCCGAGAGGTACTGGCTGCCGATGACCTCGAGTTTGTTCAAGGTTGTGGTGGCTGATGCACCGATCAATACCTGGTTGGAGGTTGTCGAGACGCGGACGCCGGAGCCGTTGAA